>Ga0172380_10000568_pt1 | contig 70041 bp, 73 predicted proteins | sample Leawe162metaG_FD_119747 | JGI IMG/M metagenome (GOLD analysis project Ga0172380, IMG submission 119747) | Leachate microbial communities from a municipal landfill in Southern Ontario, Canada - Leachate well 162 metaG | ecosystem: Engineered > Solid waste > Landfill > Unclassified | place... | reverse complement strand
TACTATCGTGTAGTCTTTAATACCGAGCTCATGAACGTAATAGGCCGTGCGCCCCAACCCTGCGCCTATTTCCAGGATGCGCGGATTTTCAATCCCCCTGACCAGTTGCTTGATGCGCCATGCTTGACAAAGCGCCTGCGGAACCCGATAGGACAAAATGCCGCGAGACGTGCTCAGCCCGAACTCGTCCGGAAACGGATTCGGCACGGAGAATGGCCAGCAGGCCTGGCTTAACTTTGCCAGCGTGGTCTCCACATCATAAAGACTACCTGTGCCCGTCGCCCAAGTTTCCGGGTTGTCCAGCGGAATCGCTCCCACCGATTCGGCAAACCGCACCAAGCCATCCAGACATAGCTTGGCATACACTTCACGTACAGTGTGCCGCTCAAATTCCTGCTGGCAAGTTTGCCTCAAGAAATCGAAACCGAAGAGCAACTCGCTATTGCCTGGATGGCGGTAAATATCGGCAATGCGTTTTTTATCGCCTTCCATCAAAGCGTCATGCACCTCTTGGTGATGTAAGCCAAAGATCACTTTCCACATAGAATCGCCAAGGTCAGCTTTGGTTGCACATTGGTAGAAAGCAATAATTCGTCCAACCAATATTGCATCAGTGACATGATCAGCTTCAATGGACACCGAGGCAGCTGTCGCAGATGACAATGAATCTGTTCTATGTAGTAGTCTAGATTTAACAACACTGTTTATCGAGAAGTCGGACAGTGATTGCTTTGTCGTCACTACGTTATTCACATAAACTGAGAATCTGATTTTCGCCGCCAATCGCGCAGCAAACTTTTTCAAGTTTTCAACTTTCATTGCTCAGTCCAACTCTTCAAATTCCCAGTCAAGAACAGGGCGCACAGCACCCGGAAAGTCATTCATTGGCATGCCCTTCACACGGGTAGGCACGTCAATTAAGGGATCGATCACATCCAACGAGCAGGCGCTATGTTCGTAGAAGTGCAGTATTCTTGTCGGTTTATAAGAAACTATGCCAAATCCAATAAAATATGTTATTTGGTTGAGGAAATTCGCTGGCACATGGCACACTGCTCTGTACTTCCCCGGTTTATACCTTTGCATCTTTGCGGCTGCAAACGAGACAAATGCATAATGGCCGCCGTCCATCATAAAATCAAGCCTTGGCAGCAACTCACGTGTTGTGTCTTTTAGCACCTCAAACGCAACTGCAATACGTACCGCCTGGTTAATAGACACATGGGTTACTGCCGCGTTACTGGAGTCCAAAATCGCCACCGATAGTAGCCGTGCATATTCATCGCCGATTTTCTTGCTTTGAAAATCAACCTCAGGCCCGCTATCGCCTTTGGTGTAGAAACTTACGATATCACTGGCGGCACCAGCCTTTACCACCTGCCCGGCATCCAGCAAAATGGCCTTCGTGCACAAAGATGAAACCATCGGCAGGCTGTGGCTGACGAAGAGCACGGTTCGACCTTCCGTACCCACCTCCTCCATTTTTCCCAGGCATTTCTTCTGAAACTGCGCATCGCCCACCGCCAGCACTTCGTCGATGATCATGATGTCGGGTTCCAGATGGGCGGCGACGGCAAAAGCGAGCCGAACGTACATTCCGCTGGAATAGCGCTTGACTGGTGTATCGATAAATCTTTCCACTTCGGCAAATGCGACGATCTCATCAAACCTTTTCTTGACCTCGGTCTTGCTCATGCCGAGGATCGCACCATTGAGATAAATATTCTCGCGTCCGGTAAGCTCGGGGTGAAAGCCTGTGCCAACTTCCAGCAGGCTGGCCACGCGTCCCCTGATCGAGACTTTGCCTGATGTTGGCTCGGTAATGCGGCTCAGGATTTTCAGCAAGGTAGATTTGCCAGCGCCATTGCGTCCGATGATGCCTACCCGATCACCCTGCTGTATGTCGAAGCTGACCTCCTTGAGCGCCCAAAATTCTTCGCGGCTTGAGTTGTTTTCTGGTATCGAAAAAGGATGGCGCAGTTTATGGGTAAAGCGCTTTGCGCCATTGGTCAGGGCATCGCGAAACGTGGCATAGCGTTCCTGCTTTGGGCGGCCGATGATGTATTTTTTCGAGAGGCTCTCGACAGTGATAACGGATAGCATCAGATTACGTCCGCAAAAGTTTTTTCAGCTTTACGGAAGTAAACTACTCCGGTGGCTAGTATCACCACCACCAGAAACAGTGATAGCAAAAATCCAGGCCAATATAGTTGAGTGTTACCGCCCAGTATCGCCCAGCGAAACCCTTCAATTACGCCAACCATCGGGTTTAAAGAATAGAGCAGTCGCCATTCCTCGGGAACAATAGTGCTGCTGAACCCGACAGGTGAAACATAAAGTCCGAATTGCACCACAAACGGGACGATGATACGGAAATCCCGGTGTTTAACGTTGAGTGCGGCGATCCACAATCCCGCACCCATGGCAGCGGCAAAGGCTACAAGAATGAACAGGGGCAGGGTAAATATGCGCAAGCTTGGAACAAATCCATACCAAGCCATAAGCGCCACCAGGATGATTGCCGCAATAAGAAAGTCCACGAAGCTGACGATCACCGCGCTGGTAGGGATAACCAGGCGCGGGAAATACACCTTCGAAATCATCCCGGCATTACTAATCAGGCTATCTCCGGCGCCGCTAAAAGCGCTGGAGAAAAATTGCCAAGGCAGCAGGGCCGCAAAAATCAGGATCGGATAGGGCACTCCTTCGGATGGTAGTTTCGCGAACTTGCTGAAAATCAGTGTAAACACCAGCATGGTAATCAATGGGCGCCCTAATGCCCACACGATACCAATATAAGTTTGTTTGTAGCGCACCAAAATATCGCGCCAGGCCAAAAAAAAGAGCAGTTCGCGATAGCGCCAAAGGTCGCGCCAGTAATGCCGCTCAGATCGGCCTGATTCAATTATCAACACTTGCTGTGTTGCGCTCATTTTTTGTTACTCGCTTTCATGGCCTTTTCCGCACAACGCGTCAGTTGAAGCTTATTGAGTGGAAAATCACTTTGATGGAAGAGGATCACCCCAAAAGGCCAGCGGCTCATAATCTGGATATGGATAGTAGCCAAGATTAAGCTCGATTTCCCAGTTGTTCTCATATAGCCACTGCTCTGCCAATCTGCGCACAGAAATGGGTGCTCCCGAACAAATATTGACAGATCCCATATCATTCTGCGCCAAAGCTAACTGGACGATTTGGCGCGCAATTTCTCCAACAGGCAAGTAGTCACGCAGTTGTTCACCACCCGACATGTTAAATATCTTGTCTCCGCGCAACACAGCTTCTCTCAGCTTGGAATAAAGCGAAGTAGCTGGCTGGCCTTCGCCATACATATAGAACAAACGCCCCCAAGTCAGGTTGAAGGGTTTTGCCGATCTCAAAAACTCTAGTTGTTGCCGTAATGCGTCCTTGGCATATCCATAAGGGTTGGTTGGATTGGTCGGCATCACTGCCGAAAGAGCACCGGACTGCATGCCATACTCAAAACAAGTTCCGGTCACCAGTAATGAGGGAAGCCCCGCGTTGATCATACTATTAAGGAAATGGTATTGCCTTGGCAATTCAGTCTCAAAATGATGCAGTGATTTATAGTTGGGCAAACCATCCCAGGCAAGATGAATTAAAACGTCCGGGCGATCCAGTTGTTCAAAACAATCTGGCGTTGCGTGAGCAATATCCATTTCCACAATGCGCACAGCTTCGCCCAGTTCAGCTAGACGGGCAGCATCGCGTGTAACCGAAACAATCTTTACCTCATGCTCCAGCAAGACTGACAAGACATGTCGTCCGATAAAGCCGCTGGCGCCTGTCACCGCTACTTTCATAAATGCCTCAGAACACCTTTAGCGATGGAACCGCCGTAACGAACTGCCCGCCCCATTCGCGAATATAAGCTAGCTGTACCATCACCTCTTTGCTTAAGTTCCATGGAAGAATCACCACGTAGTCTGGTCGGTTTTGTATCAGATGTGTCTCCGCAACAATTTGGATACGGCAGCCTGGCAAAAACTTATCTTGCTTGGCCGGGTTACGGTCTACCACATAAGGCAGCAGGTCAGGTCGAACGCCAGCATAATTCAGCAAAGTGTTGCCCTTCGCAGCTGCGCCATATCCGGCTACTGATTTACGCGCGCGCCGCGCTTCAATCAAAAAAAACAGAAAATTGTTCTTCACCTGATCTGCTTTATTTTGAAATTCGGTATAAAAATCTGGCCTGCTTATACCAGCCGCAACCTCACGCTTCAATAGTTGCCCCACATTTGGGCTGATTTCACGCTTCCCTGTATCGCTGCGTTGTGCATAAACTCGCAAGCTGCCGCCGTGGGTGCTTAATTCTTCAACATCAAACACTCTCAAACCGTTGTGCTCGAAAATGCGCTTCACTGCCGTCAACGAAAGGTATGAGTAATGCTCATGGTAAATAGTGTCAAACTGATTTTCAGACACCAGGCAATGTAAGTGCGGAAACTCAAAAGTCGCCACGCCTGCTGGCTTAAGTAATACCGCAAAGCCACCGACAAAATAATTGATCTCAGGCACATGTGCCAACACGTTGTTGGCGGCTATCAGGTCGGCTTGCTTGCCTTGTGCCGCAAGTTCCTCAGCCAGCTTTACGCCGAAAAACGCTTCAACAATTTCGATGCCCTTGGCACGTGCCGCATTGGCCGTGCTGGTTGTTGGCTCAATACCCAGGCATGGAATGCCGTGTGTTTTTGCATATTGCAATAAATAACCGTCATTCGCCGCCACTTCGACGATATGGGACTTTGTATCCAACGTAAAACGCTGCACCATATCCGCAACATATTGTTCGGCATGCTTTAGCCAAGTCGTCGAAAAAGAGCTGAAGTAAGCGTAATCAGCGGAAAAAAGTTCGTCAGCTCCTGCGTAGTCTTCGGTTTGCGCCAACCAGCATTCCATGCATACCAGCACACGCAATGGGAAATACTTTTCCGGTGCGTGCAACATCTGTTTGCTCAGATAGGCGTTGGACGGCGGTGCTGCGCCCAGATCAACCAATGGCAGCGTTAATTCAGCGTTGCAGTGGCGGCATTTCATAAAGCGATTCCTTGATACTCTTGGCTGATAAATGGGTGGTTGCGATCCCGCTCAGAAAGGTCATCTATGGGCAAAGGCCAGGCAATATTCAGCCTGGGGTCTGCCACATTAAGCGCGCCTTCTGCCTCGGGGTGATAAGCGGCAGTGTGTAAATAAATCAGCTCGCAATCCTCTGTCAGTGCCTGGAATCCGTGCGCATAGCCTTCAGGAATAAGAAAACTCTTACGATTGGCTGCGGAAAGAATTTCGCCATGCCACTGCAAAAAGGTTAGTGAGTCGCGCCGGAGGTCTACAGCCACATCCCATATTTCGCCTTTCAGGCAACTTACAAACTTTGTCTCGCCATGCGGTGGATGTTGAAAATGCAGCCCGCGAACGGCTCCTTTTGTGCGTGTGAGTGTGTGGTTGATTTGGACTATTGTTTCGTTAATGCCTGCTTCAGCAAATTCCTCTGCGCAGTACAAACGCGACAGGAAACCACGATGGTCTTCTATCGCCTTGCGCCGCACCAACTTCAGGCCTGGCAAGGGGGTAAGGATAAAATCAAAGCGCGACATAACTAATCGTTCTGCATTACAGACTGGTAATCATTAATTTGCGCAAATGTGACTGCCCTCATGCCTTCGGCCTTGCGCCACGCTTCATGCCATTCCAGTGTTTTTTGTAACGCAGTTTGCAGTGGCCAACGTGGCTGCCAGTGCAAATGATGGTGCGCTTTGCTGCTATCTAATTTAAGATAATTTGCCTCATGGGGCTGAGGTTCCTCATCGCATTGCCAATTCACATCTTTGCGTATTTCGGCCATGCGCTCAATTATCCACCTTACCGGTCGCACATCTTCATCTGCCGGTCCAAAATTCCAGGCTTCGGCAAAGCTGGCGCCACTTGTATAAAGCTGCTCAGCCAGCATCAAATATCCAGACAACGGCTCAAGCACGTGTTGCCAAGGCCGGGTGGATCGCGGAGAGCGTATTTTCAATGTTTCACCTGCATCCATGGCACGCAGAAAATCAGGAATCAAACGATCTGAAGCCCAATCACCTCCACCAATCACATTCCCAGCCCTGGCGCTTGCCAACGCGATGCCAGCTGGCTCCAGAAATGACCGCCGATAGGCCGATGTAACCAACTCCGCACAACCCTTGCTGCTCGAATAGGGGTCAAAGCCGCCCATCGCTTCATTTTCTCGGTAGCCCCATACCCACTCTCGATTCTCATAGCATTTATCTGTGGTGACATTTATCACTGCTTTCACGCTGGGAGTAGCGCGCACTGCCTCGAACAAATGCACGGTTCCCATCACGTTTACTTCATATGTTTCTGCTGGTTGTGCATAGGAATAACGCACTAGAGGCTGTGCGGCCAGATGAAAAACGATTTCTGGCTTTGCAAACTGCATGGCGTGGCAGAGTTTTTCCGCTTCACGGAGGTCTGCAATAACGCTGCTCGCCATACCCTTGTTCACCTCTGCCACTGTGAAAAGATTGGTCTCCGTTGGCGGGTTGAGCGCATAGCCATGCACCTGTGCGCCCATGGATTGAAGCCATAGTGCAAGCCACCCGCCTTTAAATCCTGTATGCCCAGTCAGAAAGACGCGCCTACCGTGCCAGAATTCTGGATTCACTTCCATATTTTCCAAGGTGCTTTGCCGTTTTGCCAAAGTTCTTCCAGGTGATTTTTATCACGCAATGTATCCATCGGCTGCCAAAAACCTCTATGCTCATATGCCATTAGCTCATTCTGAGCCGCGAGTTTATTCAGTGGTTCGCCTTCCCACGAAGTACTATCATCAGCGATCAAGTCAATGCAACTTGGCGACAAAACAAAAAAACCGCCGTTAATCCACCCGCCATCGCCTTGCGGCTTTTCAATAAAGCCGCGTACTAACTTCCCATCCAAATTAAGCGCGCCATATCGACCAGGCGGCTGCACGGCGGTTATTGTTGCGCGCTTGCCATGCTGTTTATGAAACGCCAACTGTGCTGTTATATCAATATCGGAGACACCATCACCGTAGGTGAAACAGAATGTATCATCGTCTTCGACATAGCTGGCAACGCGTTTCAAGCGGCCGCCGGTCATGCTGTTGTCACCGGTATCGACTAGCGTGACACGCCATGGCTCCGCTTTTTGCTGGTGTACATCCATTCTGTTATTTTTCATGTCGAATGTCACATCAGACATATGCAGGAAATAGTTGGCAAAATACTCCTTAATGATGTAGCCCTTGTAGCCGCAGCACACCACAAACTCGTTGATACCGTGCGCAGAATACACTTTCATGATATGCCACAAAATGGGCTTACCGCCGATCATGACCATAGGTTTTGGCCGCGTGGATGTCTCTTCACTTATGCGCGTACCCAATCCACCTGCAAGAATGATAGCTTTCATATTTACGACCCGATATTTGTTTTGCATGTCATGTCGGCTTAACTGATCGAGCGGCAATGGCAAGCGTGATTGGAAGCAGTTCGAGCCAAGCTTCAAAATAGCTAATTGCTGATACGGCAATTGTTTCGGCGCTCACAATTTGTTCCCGCCTGAAACCAGATAATCGAATTTTTGCGGCCATTGTGCGGCTGTCTGCGAGCGCGGGTGATGCCAGACAGTATCGGAGTTAAGGATAGGAAATTCAAGCGTACAAGTCAAATTATTGGCCAGGCAATAATTTGTTGAACTTTATGTTTTGCCGGATCGCGCATGTAACGACAATATCCCGACACCATCAACCATAAGCCCTGCTTTAACGTGAAACTCGCGCAGCGATACGTTTGCCCTTTCTCCCGCTTGCGGGGGAAAGTTGGATAGGGGGAAACGGGCATGGCAGTTTCATTATTAGGGGTGATCGCTGCCATGCCCGTTAGGCGGATCTGGTGCCGCCCGTGATGGCGGTGAGTATGCCCCGCATGAGAGCGATCGGCGTGGGTGGGCAGCCGGACACCGCGACATCCACCGGGATCACGTTGGAAACCTTGCCGCAACTGGCATAGTTCTCGCCAACGCTTTCGGTGCAAAAGATGCCACCATCGCAGCCGCAGTCGCCGACGGCGACCACCAGCTTGGGTTCGGGGACGGCATCGTAGGTGCGTTTGAGCGCGACCTCCATGTGCCGTGAAACCGGGCCGGTCACCAGCAGCATATCCGCGTGGCGTGGGCTGGCGACGAATTTGATGCCCAGCCCTTCGATGTTGTAGTAGGCGTTATTGAGCGCATGAATCTCCAGATCGCAGCCGTTGCAGGAACCCGCATCGACATGGCGGATGGTCAGCGCGCGACCTATATGACCCAATATTTCTTTCTGCAAACGCTGTGCCTCGACGCGCAACGCATCATCTGCCTGCGGCGGCGTTTCGGTCTTGATGCCGGTTTTCAGGATTTGTCTGATGATCTGGTACATGGTTACAAGTCCTGTCCGGCGTAGCTCAGATTGAACGATTTGTTGATCAGCGGGAAATCCGGCACGATGTTGCCGATGATCGCGTGCTCCAGCACCGGCCAGTTCTGCCACGACGGGTCGTGCGGATGCAACCTGTGGATGCCGTTGTTTTTGCCGGTATGCAGCACGACCAAAATTTCGCCGCGCCAGCCTTCCACCCAGCCGATGCCCAGTGCATTTTCCGGCGCATCGGCCACTGTTGCGCGCAATTCTCCCGCCGGAAGTTTTGCCAGAATCAGCCGGATCAAACGCATCGATTCCATTAGCTCTTCGAAGCGCACGATGACCCGGGCCGCAACATCGCCATTGCGATGGGTTGCCATGCGCACTTCCAGTTGATCGTAGGGAGCGCAGGGAAACTGGGCGCGCACGTCCCAGGCCTGGCCGCTCGCCCGCCCCGGCAAACCGGTCAAACCCAGTTGCGCCGCCAGGTCGGGCATGACTCTGCCGGTGGTAAGGAAGCGATCCTGCACACCGGCATGTTCGTCGTAAATATCCTTCAGGATTCTTACCTCCTGTTCGAGGTGGCTGAGCAACTGCAAAATTCGCTCCATGCCCTGCGGATCCAAATCGCAGGCGACACCGCCGGGCACTATTTTGTCCATCAGATAGCGGTGGCCAAACAGTTCGTTGTTCATCCGCAGTACCTCTTCCTTGAGTATCCAGAACTGCGCGAAGCCGAACGCCAGCGCCGCGTCGTTGCCGAGATAGCCGAGGTCGCCGAGGTGGTTGTGAATGCGCTCCAATTCGAGCAGCACGGCGCGCAACGCCAGGGCGCGAGGCGGCGGCATAGCGCCGGTGACGCTTTCCACCGCTTGGGCGTAGGCCCACGCGTAGGCCACGGTGCTGTCGCCGCAGATCCGCCCGGCGAGCTTTGCACCCTGTTCCAGGTTCAGGCTCTCGAAGCGCTTTTCGATGCCTTTGTGCTTGTAGCCGAGACGTTCTTCGAGGCGCAGCACGCGATCGCCGATGACCGAAAAACGGAAGTGCCCCGGCTCGATCGTTCCCGCATGCACCGGGCCAACTGCAATTTCATGCACCCCTTCGCCGCTGACGGACACGAAGGGGTAAGCATCAGTTTCCGTCGGGAATACCGTGTTGCCGTCAAAATTTTTGCGCAGCGGATGCACGTTATCCGGCCAGGAAGCATGGCGTAGCCATTTGCGCTGATCGTCCGCGCCGATGGCATGCAAGCCGATCAGGTCGGCGACGGCGCGCTGCATCCGGCTGGCGCCAAAAAAAATGTCGCTGATATCGGGATAGGCCGGGCGTCCCGCTTTCACCGGCAAAGTCAGGCAGAACATACCGGATGCGGCAACCAGCGCGACATGCAGCGCATACCCCGCATCGCACGGGCTTTCATCGCTGCCCCACAGCGCCACCAGCTTGCCGCCGTCGTGCTTCACCTGTTCGCACAGGTTGCGAAATTGAGTGGCATCCACCGTGCCGTGCCAAATCGGCATCGCGCCGGGCAGTTTGTTGAATGTTGCGGTGAGCTCGTCCAGTTTCATAAGAGAGCCTCTAGAAATTCGTTTTGCGGGATGAAGCGCAAGGAGCCGCGCAGCGAACGACGAGACATATCAAGTCGATAGGCGAGGAGCGAGCGAGCACGCGACGCTGCGATTCGCCCGGAAAATGGATTTATAGAGGCTCTCATCGTTACCCGATCAACGTCGCCGCCTGCCGATACCAATCCGCCAGATAAGGCGGGATGTACAAGCCGAGCAACAACACCAGCAGCAGATGCACGAACACCGGCACCAGCGCGGGCGAATGCGGCAGCCGCTTGCCGTCAGTTTCACCGAACACCATCTTCTGCACCCTGCCGAAAATTGCGGCGAAGGCCACACCCAGCGCGACCAGCAGGAACGGTGTGGTCCACGGATAAGTATGCATCGCCGTGGTGATAATCAAAAACTCGCTGGCAAACACACCGAACGGCGGCATACCGAGGATGGCCAGCGTGCCGATCATCAGCCCCCAGCCGATGGTTGGGCTGATCTTGATTAATCCGCTGATGTCTTCCATCAGCTGGGTGCCGGATTTCTGCGTAGCATGGCCGACAGCGAAGAAGATCGCCGACTTGGTCAGGGAGTGCACCGTCATGTGCAGCATCCCGGCAAACGTGGCCACTGCTCCGCCCATGCCGAAGGCAAAGGTGACCAGCCCCATGTGTTCGATCGAGGAATAGGCGAACATGCGCTTGACATCCTTCTGGCGCGATAGAAAAAACGCGGCCATGACCACGCTGAGCAGCCCGAAGCCCATCATCAGATCGCCCGCAAAATGTGTGCCAAGCGCACCATCGACCAACACTTTGGAGCGCACCACGACGTACAGCGCGACGTTGAGCAGCAGCCCGGACAGCACCGCTGAAACCGGTGTGGGCCCTTCGGCATGGGCATCGGGCAGCCAGCTATGCAGCGGCGCGAGGCCAACCTTGGTGCCGTAACCCACCAGCAGAAAGACGAAGGCGAGCGACAGCACAGTCGGTTCGAGTTCGGTCTTGACGGCATCGAGATGCGTCCACAACAGCGCGGTGCCGCCCGCACCCAGCACTTTTTCCGCCGCGAAATACAGCAGGATGGTGCCGAACAACGCCTGGGCCAGTCCCACGCCGCACAGGATGAAATATTTCCACGACGCTTCCAGGCTGGCGGGGGTGCGGTACAGCGAGACCAACAGTACGGTGGTCAGCGTGGCCGCCTCCATCGCCACCCACATGATGCCCATATTGTTGGTCAGCAACACCAGCAGCATGGTGAAGGTGAACAACTGGTACATGCTGTGGTAGAGACGCAGCATGTTGACGGTAAGCTTGCCGTGCGCCTGCTCGATGCGCATGTAGGGGCGCGAGAACAGCGCGGTGGTGAAGGCGACGAAGGCGGTGAGCGCCACCAGAAAGACGTTGAAGGAATCAACAAAAAGCTGTTCGTTCATCGCGGTGATCGGGCCGGCGGCGATGACGCGGACGCTGAGAAAGGCCGACGCCACAAACGTGGCAAAACTCATGACGGCGTTCAGCTCCGGCGCAAACGAACGGCAGCCGAACAGCGCCAGCAGCAAGCCGCCCATCAGTGGAATTGCCAGTATCCAGAAAATTTCCACGTCACTCTTCCCTGAGTTTTTCCATGTGCTTCAAGTCCAGGCTGTCGAAAGTCTCGCGGATCTGGAAAAAGAAGATGCCCAGAATGACCATGCCGACCAACACGTCGAGCGCGATGCCCAGCTCCACCACCATCGGCATGCCGTAGGTGGCGCTGGTGGCGGCGAAAAACAGGCCGTTTTCCATCGCAAGGAAGCCGATCACCTGTGGCACCGCCTTGCTGCGCGTGATCATCATCATGAATGACAGCAGCACGCACGCCATGGCGATGCCCAGCGTACCCTTGGTGATCGTGCCGGATAGTTGCGAAATCGGCGCCGCCAGATTGAAGGCGAACACCACCAGCGCGATGCCGATGAGCATGGTGGTGGGAATATTGAACAGCGTCTCGACATCCCATTTGACGTTCAGCTTGCGGATCAGGCGGTGCAGGATCAGCGGCAGGACAATCACTTTCAGCACCAGCGTCAGCGCCGCCGAATAATAAAGGTGGGTCTGGTGCGAAGACCAGGCCACGACCGCCGTGCTGGCCGACAACACCAGCCCTTGTAGCGCGAACAGGTTGATCAGCGACAATATCCGCCGCTGCGACAGCATCGCGAAAGCGATCAGCAGCAGCAAGGCGGCGAACAGGTTGATCAGCGGGCCGGATAAATTCGCCATTATGGGTGCCTATAAAAATTCAAATTTCGCTCAAATGCAAGGCGCGAAAAAAATTTCGCCGCGCCGCATATGGACAATATGTAAGCAAGAAATTTTTTTCGCAACGCCGCAGTTGGGATGAAATTTGGATTTTGAGAGGTGCCCATATCAGCTTCCTAGCAGAAAATGGATCAACATGCCCAGTACCGCCAGCAGAAAGGCGGTGCCCATGAATTCCGGCACGCGGAAAATGCGCATTTTTGCGGAAACCGTTTCGAGCAGCGCGAGACCCGCGCCCGCAGTCGCCAGCTTTAGAAACAGGGCGATTAGCGCCAGCGGTAGTGCACTCATATTGCCCGTTTCGGCGATACCCCAAGGCAGAAACAGCGCGAAGCCGATAGTAAAGTAGGCCAACAATTTGAGCGCGCTCGCCCATTCGACCAGGGCAAGGTGGCGGGCGGAGTATTCCAGAATCATCGCCTCGTGGATCATGGTCAACTCCAGGTGAGTGGCGGGATTGTCCACCGGAATGCGCGCGTTCTCCGCCAGCAGCACCATGGCAAACGCGACCGCAGCAAAGGCCAGGCTCGGATAAATCATGAATTGTTTGTGCGCCAGGGTTTCAACGATCGTGACCAGCGAGGTGGACTGGCTGATCATCGCGGCGGTGAAAAATACCATCAGCAGCGCCGGTTCGGCGAGGAAGCCGACCAGCATTTCGCGGCGCGCGCCGAGCGTGCCGAACGAGGTGCCGACATCCATTGCGGCAAGCGAGATGAACACCCGCGCCAGCGCGAAAATACCCACCAATGCAATCACGTCCACCGCAGGTGAAAGCGGCAGGTCCGTCGCAATAACCGGCACCAGCGAAGCCGCCAGCCACATGCTGGCAAACAGAATGTAGGGGGTGAAACGGAATAGCGGCGAGGCATTGTGCGCCAGCACCGCATCCTTGTGAAACAGCTTGATCAGGTTGCGGTAGGGTTGCAACACGCCGGCGCCGCTACGGTTTTGCAGCCAGGCGCGACACTGGTTGATCCAGCCCAGCAGCAGCGGTGCGATCAGCACCACCAGCGCATTCTGCAAGAGTTGTATAAGTATGCCGTTCATCGGATAAACGCCAGCAGCGCGAGCAGGGTGACAAAGCTGTAAAGCAGGTAAATGTTGATGCGGCCATGCTGCAGCTTGCCGGTCAGCGCGGAAAGTTTTTCGGTCAGACGCGCAATTGGCAGATAGCACCACTCCCACAACAGGTCGCGAGTCTCGCCGTGGTAGTGCGGTTTCTTGTCGAATGGGTCGGGCACTTTGCGGGTGATGCCGAAGAACAGTTCGAATATCTGCCGGATCGGCTGGCCAAAGCCCTCGGCAGTATCCTGCATGCGCGCGCTCTGTTCGGGATAGCCGCAATCCCAGGCCGGGCTGCGGCGCAGGCGGCCGTGATAGAATTTTTTCACCGCATACGCGGCAAACAACACACCGATGATGATGGTCACCAGCAGAATCAGCGGATTGTAGCTGGCGCGTTCCGGCTGGATCGGGGTGAGCCACATCCAGCCGATTTTCGCGGCACTATCGCCCAGCGTTTGGCCGACCAGCTGTTGGGTGACAAAATCGATATGCAGGATAAAGAACACTGGGAACACCCCCAGCAGGACGCAGCCCAAGGCCAGCCAGATCAGCCCGGCACGCTCCCAGATACCGATATCATGCACCTGCTCGACCACGGTTTTCTCGCGCGGCTGGCCGAGGAAAATGACTCCATAGAACTTGACCATGACATAAGCGGCCAGTGCGGCGGCCAGCGCCAGCGCCGCAGCGGCAATCGGAATCAGCATGTTGAGATAAGAATGCGGCAAACCCGGCGACAGCAGGAACGCCTGCAACAACAGCCATTCGGAAACAAAACCGTTCAGCGGCGGCAAGCCGGCCAGCGCCAGGACGCCGACCAGCACCAGCAACGCCAGTTTCGGCATATGGTGGATGAGCCCGCCCAGCTTGCCCAGGTTGCGTTCGCCGGTGGCGTGCAACACCGAGCCGGTGCCGAGGAACAGCAAGCCTTTCATAAAGGCATGGTTGAGCGAGTGGTACAGCGCGGCGGTCAGCGCCAATGCCGCCATCGCTTCTTTCTGGAAAGAATGGAAAACGATGGCGAGGCCGATGCCGGCCAGGATGACGCCGATATTTTCGATCGAGGAATAGGCGAGCAGGCGTTTCATGTCGGTCTGCACCGCGGCGAACAGCACGCCGAACAGCGCGGTGACCAGGCCGAGCGTCAGCGCCAGCGCGCCCCACCACCACAACTGCACATCAAGCAGATCGAAACTGACGCGCAGAATCCCGTAAATGGCGGTTTTCAGCATGATGCCGCTCATCATCGCCGAAACCGGCGAGGGCGCGGCGGGATGCGCTTCCGGCAACCAGGCATGCAGCGGCAGAATGCCCGCCTTGGCGCCGAAGCCGAACAGCGCCAGCAGGAAAGTCACGCTGGCCCAGAAGGCGGTCAGGTTTGATTCGCGCATCGCATCGAAGGTGTAATCGCCTTGCCCGCCCTGCATCACGCCGAAACACATCAGGATGGCGATTGCACCGACATGGGCGATGAGCAGATAGAGAAAACCGGCGCGGCGGACTTCCGCCACCTTGTGGTCGGTGGTCACCAGAAAGTAGGAGGACAGCGCCATGGTTTCCCACGCCACCATGAACAGGTAAGCGTCATCCGCCATGAATACCATCGCCATCGCGGCGAGGAAGATATGGTATTCGAAGCACAGCAACCCCAGCGCGCCCTCCTCCATCGAGCGGAAATACCCCGCCGAATAAAGCGAGATACCTACAGCCGCCGCACCCAGCAGCAGCATAAAGAAGGCAGACAATGCATCCAGGCGCAGATGAAAAGGCAGATCGGGCAGACCGAGTGGCAGCACCGCGACGTTAACGGCACTCCCCAAACTCGATAAGGCGGCAACCGCGAGAACCAGGGCGCCCAGCGCGCCTGCGGGAAAAATGAACCGCGTGATAACGCGGCTGTTTTGCGCCAGCAGGCCAGCCAAGCCCAGCAACAACCAATACACAATCACCCCCAACGCGATGTCTATGGGCAGCGGCAGCATTGAAGCTAAAGTCACGAGCGGGTTCTCCACCAACTTGTTGTGGCCTCATTATAGCCATGTTTGCAACCCTTCGGTGACGCGGATAAACGCCATTCGTTCTGCATGTTCTTGCAGCCAACGAAATGGTGTGGACCTTCGTTATGACAGGAGGCGAATAATAGGTGTCCCCTATTGATTTGCGCCGGAATGGCAGATTTTTTAGTTTTGCGCGCGGTTTTCATTTATGTAAAACTCAATAGTCCAAAATGCTTGTCCGAGTTTGAGCTTCTAATTAAGGTTCCCTTTACGTGTATATTGCAAGGGGCATTCTAAATCAACCTCTTCAAGGGATCCGGATCATGAAAATAGTTTTCAATCCTATGATTTCTGCTGCACTGTCGCTGTTTTTCTGCGTTGGACTCGTTTCTTGCGCCTATGGGCATTCACTTGTCTTTGGCCCGGAATTATTTTTCAGCGGGAGCGGCAAAACGCAGCGGGTAGTTAAAAATTTTTCTGTTGAGGATGTCAGCCAGAAGTATTTCATTTCGATACAAAGCAAAACGGGCAGTGAACCTAAATTGGGGAGCGGCGCAATCATCATAAACGGGAAGCGTATTTTTTCGGTCGATGAGCTTGGACAGCAGTACAAGATGCTTACGAAACACATCAAACTGCAAAAGCAAAATAAAATTTCTGTCGAATTGGCAGACGGGGCCACTGCACCGGTTATCGTAACCATAATGAGCCTGAAAGAGCAGGTGGTAACCGCCAAAATACCGCCTATTGGCGAGGCGGTCGATCTTGACGGCTATGCCTCGGTCATATTTCCTGCCGGCACTTTTGAGGGTACTCAGGATGTCAGGATATCCGTTTCTGCGTCGCCTTCAGTTCAGAATATTTTTCAGGCCAATGCCACAGAGCCGCGCTTGCCGTATGAAATCAGGATTAACTCAGGGGGCCGGGCACCAAAAAAAGATATCGAGGTCAGCGTAAAGTACCCAGACTCCTTTTTTGCTTCGCATTATCAAATTCATGTATTTGCCCATATGCATGACAATCCGGATGAGCCGGATACGCGCGACAAGTTTTTCTTGATCAGCTCCGGATTGGACGATCAAGTTAATATGGCTATGGCAACGTTGCCGAAGCAGGCTTTTTCTAAGAGCCATGGCAAAAAAGGGACTTATGAAGCGATAATCACCATTGGGCTGGTTCATTAACCCCCGGCGGTTCAACAGCAGGTGCGCTACATAGCGAAAGTGCAATTGCATCGCCAACCAATCGCCACCGCGCCATGATTGAATACATCTTCTTTGATGCATCTCTGCAAAACGAATTCGTGGAATATGCCGCGAGCCTGGGCATAGCCAGCACATTGCGCGATGATCCCATGGGTATGGTGGCGGCAGTCCCGGAAGATATTGGCGATGATATGGAAAACGCGCTCGAAGAGCGCTACGACAAGCTACAGGACGAACAATCGGATCTGCTCGCGCAAAATGAGGGCGGACTCAAGCGGCTCGCCGGATTCTGTTACACCCTGCCGGACGGACAATCGCGCATGGCTCCGTTGCAAACCGATATTGCCAACCGCCTGCTGTCCGTGTTCAGTCTCGATGAAATACAGGAACTGTTTGCAACGATCGCGCGCAGCGCGTTGAGCCGGGAAGAAAAGTCATTGTGCAAGATGCTGGCCGATGAGTTGCCACCCGTTACCGACTGATCAACCGGGTTCGCCTTGCCGCACACATTTTTATCAGGCGCACGGTCGGTTTGGGCCTGACGCCGTACTTGGTGTGCTCTCGGGCATATCGTCCAATTCGGCCGCAAAATCACATCCCGCTCCGGCCGCGATGCGCGAGGCAAAAAATCTTCCGCTGCGCTTCCGCAGAGCATGCGGGATCAGGCGCACATATCGATCCGGGCAAACGACCATGCCGCACACATAACGGTTTGCGTCATCCTGCCACAATAGCGCACGGCACCGGCCCTTGATCTGAAACAGGAAGACATGCGCGACGGGGCACGGCTCCAGGGTACAGCACACCCCGCAACCATTACAGTGCGCGCCGTATTCAGGTTTTGCAGGTGCGAATGAATGCAACTCGACTGTTGGCAACTGCGTGTTTTTCATTTGGAAAAACTAATGCGATGCTGGCTCATTAGACTCTCAGGATTTTCTGAAAACTCGTCAAGCAGGTTCTTGCCTGCGGGGGCAGCAACATGAAACTCGTGTAGCGATTCGTTAGCGTGCTGCCGTCGTCGAGCCGGACCTGCAGCATCCGGGCGCGCGCACCGTAGCCGATGGCGCGCAACTTACCCGAATTGATCTTCTTCACTTCCATGCGGGCATCCTGGAGCTTTTTGTTGCTGGCCACATTAGTTATGTAATTTTTCAGGCTTGCAGACGTATTTTTCTTTATTCACCTTTTTGCCGCATTTGGCGCAGACAAACTTAGGATAAGCCTGTTTTTTAGCACGTTGTTCCGCATCTTTCGTTTTGCACATTGTTTTCGACATGGAGCTCTTTCCGTTTATAGGCAGGTGTCTTTTTGCCTTATCCTTTCGTTGGGACTGATCCCGATCGTCCCGGTTAACCGAGCGCCGGAAACAGGCCGCGCATACCGCTGGCGATAAACTCCACCGCGATCGCGGCAAGTATCAGCCCCATCAAGCGGGTAAACACATTGATGCCGATCTTGCCCAGCCGTTGCGCCACCCAGGGCGCAATCAAAAAAGTCAGCCAGACGGTGATGCTGAGCAAGACGATTTCCAGACCCATTATCAGATAATGCTGGATGCCGTTCGCCTTGTGCGCCTCCACGATCACCGCACTGATCGAGCCGGGACCCGCCAGCAATGGCGTGGATAAAGGCACGATCGCATTCGCCGAAACCGTTTCGCCATCGGCATGTTTATGCTTGCCGGCACCGTTTTCGTAAAAACTTCCGAGCATCATCTTGATCGCCATCAGCAGCAGCAAGATGCCGCCTGCCACGAGGAAGGAATTGATGCTGATGCCAAAAAACGCCAGCAGCGGCTGGCCGATCAGCAAGGCCACCAGCAGGATGGCGCACACCGTCAGCGATGCGAGACGCCCGACTTGGGCGCGCTTGGCTGCCGTCATTTCTGCGGTGAGCAGAATGATGATGGGAATGGTCCCGATCGGATCTAGGATCGCGAACAGGCTGATGAAAATTTTGGTGTATTCGGTGAAATCCAGCATAGCGCTCAAACGTTAACCAATGTTGGTGCGCGTTTAAAAATGCCCAGTTCTGCGCGTTGAATTTTACCCGGGCACTTTAACCGCTGTTAGGGGGGTATCTGCTGATAAGTGTAGCTCAGTTTTACTGCTTTTAACTTCCGAGTTGACCGTGGGGGAATGTAGCCAGTGGCACACTTTTCTCCGGAAAATAGGGGGAACACGGTTTTTCGATCTTCTGGGCGGATACTCAGTCCATATTTTTGGTCTATTTTTTCGGTCCACTTCAGGCATCTTCCACTTCAGGCATCTTCCACTTTAGACACCTTCCAATTGTGCGGCTCCGCGCAGCCAGTTACAATGCCGCCATGTCCGATTTCAATCTTACCCACCATTTTCTGATTGCCATGCCCGCCATGCAAGAGGGGGCTTTTGCCGGCACGTTGACTTATGTGTGCGAACACAACGAGAACGGCGCGCTGGGTATTGTGGTGAATCGCCCGCTCAGTCTGACGCTGGGCGAGATGTTCGACCAGATCAACATCCCCTTGCACCAGCCCAGGCTGGAAAAAATGCCGGTGTATTTCGGCGGGCCGGTGCAGACCGAACGCGGCTTCGTGCTGCACGACATGCCGGGAAACTGGCAATCCACCCTGCGCATCAACAGCAATCTGGCGCTGACCACCTCCAGAGATATTCTCGACGCGGTCGGGCAGGGAGAGGGGCCGCGCCACCTGATCATTACCCTGGGCTACGCGGGTTGGGATCAGGGGCAACTGGAACATGAAATAACCGAGAATGCCTGGCTGACCATGCCCGCCTCCGAACATATCCTGTTCGACTTGCCGCCCGAGGAACGCTTGCCCGCAGCGATGGCACTGCTCGGCGTGAGCTACGCCTCGCTGGTCGAAAACGCCGGGCATGCCTGAACACGCACCGATTTTCGTTGCACAGGGTACGCTCCTCGCATTTGATTTTGGCACCAGGCGCATCGGTGTCGCAGTCGGTAACACGCTGTTGCGCCGCGCCAATCCGTTGACTACCATCGATGATGAAAAGACCGATACGCGCTTCGCCAGAATCGCGGCCTTGCTCGCCGAATGGCAGCCAAGCGCGCTGGTGGTGGGGTTGCCGGGCAACGACGACGGCACGCCGCACGAGCTGACCGCGTTGTGCCGCCGCTTCGCCAACCGCCTCAAGGGGCGGTTTAATTTGCCGGTGGTCTTGGTCGACGAGCGTTATACTTCGCTCGCCGCAAGCGCGCAGTTGAATGAAGAAGGCATTCGTGGCAGGAAGCAAAAAACTCTGATCGACCAGTATGCCGCGCAGCAAATCTTGCAGGCGTATTTTGATGAACCCGCAGCGGGAATGATCGTATGAAAAATCCGCAACTCAACAAGCACGGCGAACTCCAGCATTTGCTGACCACCGAGGGCTTGCCCGCCGCCATCGTGCGCGGCATTCTCGACCGCGCCGCGACATTCCTCGATGCCGCCGACGGACACGAGATCAAGAAAGTCCCGCTGCTGCACGGCAAGTCGGTGTTCAACGTGTTCTTCGAAAACAGCACGCGCACCCGCACCACCTTCGAGATCGCCGCCAAACGGCTGTCGGCGGACGTGGTCAACCTCAATATCGGCTCATCTTCCACCAGCAAGGGCGAGACCCTGCTGGATACCGTGGACAACCTGTGCGCGATGCACGCCGACATGTTCGTGGTGCGCCACGCGCAGAGCGGCGCGGCGCATTTCATCGCCCGGCATGTCGCGCCGGATGTACACGTCATCAACGCCGGCGACGGACGCCACGCGCATCCCACGCAGGCATTGCTCGACATGTTCACCATCCGCCACTACAAGAAAGAATTCCACAACCTGCGCGTCGCGATCGTCGGCGACGTGCTGCATTCGCGCGTGGCGCGCTCGCAGATCCACGCGTTGACCACGCTCGGTGTGCCGGAAGTGCGCGTCATCGCCCCCAAGACACTGCTGCCGACCATGGTCGAAAACCTTGGCGTGCATGTCTATCACGACATGGCGCAGGGCTTGCGTGAGGTGGATGTGGTGCTGATGCTGCGCTTGCAGAACGAGCGCATGGCGGGCGCGCTGCTGCCCAGCGCGCAGGAATATTTCAAATACTACGGCCTGACCCAGGAAAAACTGGCGCTGGCCAAATCCGATGCCATTGTGATGCACCCCGGGCCGATGAACCGCGGCATCGAAATCGACTCCAGCGTAGCGGACGGCGCGCACTCGGTGATCCTGTCGCAGGTGACGTTCGGCATCGCGGTGCGCATGGCAGTGATGAGCATGTTGGCGGGGAAAGCACAATGAACATCCAGATCAAGAACGGGCGGCTGATCGACCCGAAGAACAACCTCGACGCGCGGCAAGATTTGTTCATCGCGGCGGGCAAGGTAGTTGCTGTCGGCATCGCTCCGGTTGGTTTCGTCGCAGATAAAGTCATCGATGCTACCGGGTTGGTGGTCATACCCGGCCTGATCGACCTGGCCGCGCGGTTGCGCGAGCCGGGCTACGAATATATGGCGACCATGGAATCGGAAATGGAAGCGGCGGTAGCGGGCGGTATCACCAGTCTGGCCTGCCCGCCGGATACCGACCCGCCGCTGGACGAGCCGGGCCTGGTGGAAATGCTCAAGCACCGCGCCAAAAATCTGAACCGTGCGCATCTCTACCCGGTCGGCGCGCTGACCACCGCGCTGCAAGGACGGGAACTGACCGAGATGGCGGAGCTGGCAGATGCCGGGTGCGTGGCGTTCAGCCAGGCCGACGCGCCGCTCACCGACACGCGCGTGTTGCTGCGCGCCATGCAATACGCCGCGACTTTTAATTTTTCCGTGTGGCTGCGCCCGCAGGATAGCTTTCTCGCCAAGGACGGCGTGGCGCACGATGGCGAAGTGGCGACGCGCTGCGGCCTGCCCGTCATCCCGGTGTGCGCCGAGACCATCGCGCTCGCCACCATGCTGTCGCTGGCGTGCGACACCGGCGTGAAACTGCATATCTGCCGCATCTCCAGCGCGTCCGGCGTGGCGATGGTGCGCGCGGCGAAGCAACAAGGGCTGGCGGTGACCTGCGATGTCTCGATGAACCACACCCACCTGTCGGAAATGGACATCGGCTTCTTCGACCCGAATTGCCACCTGATCCCGCCGCTGCGCAGCCTGCGCGACCGCGCCGCGTTGCGCGCCGGATTGCTGGACGGAACGATCGATGCAATTTGTTCCAACCACGCGCCGGTTGACGACGATGCCAAGCAGTTGCCGTTCGCCGAAGCGGAAGCGGGCGCGACCGGCCTAGAATTATTGCTGCCGCTGGTGCTGAAATGGGCGAGCGAAGAGAACATCCCACTGGTGGGCGCGCTTGCCAGGGCTACGCTGCAACCCGCACAGATACTCGGTCTGGACGCAGGCCACTTGAGCGTCGGCGCGACCGCCGACGTGTGCGTATTCGACCCCGAAGCGTACTGGAAGGTCGAGCCGACCGCATTGAAGAGCCAGGGCAAGAACACGCCGTTCACCGGCTTTGAAGTGCAGGGCAAGGTGCGCTATACGCTGGTAGATGGGCAGGTTGTCTATCAAGGCTAGCGCTTCAAGCCATGAAATCAAAAGCTTTCGATAGGAAATGCCGCAGACAAGGAATGAGGCAATGACTGACAAGGCATTGATTGCATCTGTGGAGCAAATCGAATCGCATATTTTCCTTATTCGCGGGCAGAAGGTCATGCTGGATGCGGACTTGGCGGAACTCTACGAAGTAGAAACAAGGCGCCTGAACGAGCAGGTTCGCCGCAATAGCGAACGATTCCCGGAGGATTTCATGTTTCAGCTTACCGCTGAAGAGTTTGCCAACTTGAAGTCGCAATTTGCGACATCAAGTTGGGGTGGACGACGCAAACTCCCCTTTGTCTTTACCGAGCACGGAGCCATCATGGCTGCAAGCGTGTTGAATTCCAAACGGGCAATCGAAGCAAGCGTCCAAGTGGTGCGTGCCTTTGTGCGCCTGCGGCAGATGTTGGCCTCCAACGCTGAACTTTCTCGCAAGCTGGTTGCGCTCGAAAAGAACTACGACATCAAGTTCAGAGCAGTTTTTGAAGCCATCCATCAACTGATGGCTCCCGCCGACCCCAAAAAGAAACGCCCCATCGGTTTCGCGCCTTGGGAGAAAAAGTAATGCCAACCTTATTGATTGCTGCTTGACTAAAGACATGGCCGGTGGCTTAATCGGCTCCGTAATATGAGCCAATTAAGGAGCTATATAATGGCAATGGAAACGATACTGTCCGACCTGTCGGTCAGCATGACGGAATTCAAGAAAAACCCCAATGAAGCGCTCAGGGAATCTGGCGGACAGGCGGTGGCAGTACTCAGCCACAACAAGCCCGCGTTCTACATGGTGCCGCCCGACCGCTACGAAGCCATGCTGGAAGCGATAGACGACCTGCACCTCGTGCGCGTGGTCAAGGAACGCCTCAAACAAAAAGGCCGCGCCATCGAAGTGTCGCTGGATGACCTCTAAACCGGCAGCGCGCAATCTCGCCGCAAAATACCGCCTCAAATTCGTGCCGGATGCCTGGCGCGAATGGCAGGCGCTGGACGGCTCGGTCAAACAAGCACTCAAACCGCTGCTGGCAAAGCACCTGCAAAATCCCCATGCCATCGGCGCACTCCTGCAGCGCGAATTGGCGGGTTGTTACAAGATCAAACTGCTCAAGCAAGGCTGCCGCTTGGTGTACGTGGTCGAAGACGACGAACTGGTCGTGCTGGTGTTGTCTGTCGGCAAGCGTGAAAACAGCGCGGCTTATCGGACGGCAACAAAACGCATTAAATAGCCCAAAGGGAAAAGTGCTGATAAACGCATTTGGCGGGGCTGAAAAATACCCTTTGAGGTGGCACACATACCCGCAACGTGCGTAAATATGACGTACAATATTCCCGTCATTAATCGGGGAAGACCGCCATGTCCGCCAGCATTACCAACGAATCGTCGCGAATCAATTTGCGCACCAGCGCCGACGCCAAAGCCATGATCGAACGCGCCGCCGCATTAATGGGGACAACCGTGTCCGCCTTCATGCTGCAGAACGCATACGAGGCGGCGCGCCGCGTTGTGTCGGACTACGACACGCTGATGCTCACCCAGCGCGACTTTGAGGCATTCGCCTCATCCATGGAGCACCCGCCCAAACCCAGGGCCGCATTGCGCAAACTCATGGCGCGCCCGTAAACGTGGCTGTTATCCGGCTGCTCGGCAAGGAACACAACCGCGACGGGTTTGACTGCAGCGACGCGGCGCTGAACGAATTTCTGCAGCGCCAGGCGGGCCAGCAACAACGGCGCGGCTTTGGCAAAACCTATGTGGCGCTTGACGGTGATGGCGCAACAGTCATCGGCTTTGTTACCGTCAGTGCGGGGCAAATTGCCACGGCATCGCTCCCCGCACAGTCGAAATTACCGCGCCATCCCGCCCCCATTCTGCGCATTGGCCGGTTGGCGGTGGATGTCCGCCATCAGGGAAAAGGCACCGGTCAAGACTTGCTGGCGTTCGCATTGCGTTTGGCTGTGGAATTTTCACAACGCGTGGGGCTGTACGCCGTCGTCGTCGATGCCAAACACGACAAGGCCAAGGCGTTTTACATCAAACTGGGATTCATTGCCTGCATCGATAGCCCGCTGTCGCTGTATCTGCCGGTGGCAACGCTGGAGCAGGCTGGCGCTGCTTGAGTGGAGATGATATGAATTGTCGGAGGGCATGATGGCCACAAACCGCTGGACGAAAGAACAACTCAAACTCGCATTTCATCTGTATTGCCAGCTCCCCTTTGGCAAACTGGATATGCATACCCCTGAAGTTATCAGGCTTGCGACGCTAATTGGCCGAACGCCGGGTGCGGTCGCCATGAAGCTGAGCAATTTCGCCAGCCTCGATCCCGCGATAACAGGCACGGGCCGCAAGGGGCTGGATGGTGCGTCCAATCTTGACCGAGAGGTATGGGCAGAATTTCATGCCGATTGGGAAAGTCTCGCGCTTGAATGCTCGTTGTTAAACGCTCAGCTCGGCAAAGAGATGGGCGCGGAAGCAGTTGCTGAATTGGATGTTGACGAGCAAGAGGGGCTGCAAGATTTTACTGGCGAGACAAAGCGAGTGATAATCGAGCAGCGAATCAAGCAACATTTCTTTCGGCGCGCCGTGTTGAGCAGCTATCGGGGGCGGTGCTGCATGTCTGGCCTGTCCGAGCCGCGCCTATTGGTTGCCAGCCATATTGTTCCGTGGAGCAAAGATAAGGCGAATCGCCTAAATCCAAGCAATGGGCTGTGTCTCTCGGCAATTCATGATAGAGCTTTTGACAAAGGGCTGATAACGCTTACCGATGACTTCAAGATTGTTGTCTCGGAGGAACTCATGCGGAAAAACAAGGCTTTCGTAATTGAAGTTTTGCTTCCGTTAAACGGTCGCACAATTGAGCCGCCAGAACGCTTCGCACCGCAAGCCGAATTTATCGCGTGGCATAGAAGCAAGCTCTTCGTGGACAACCAGAAATAACCATATGCAGATTACTAAACAGCAAACGAATTACCCGATTTACTACATCATGTCTGACCAACCTGATTGTTGTGACAGATGCGGAAGCCGCCTTGATTTGGTAGAAATTAGAGTAGTTGATGGAGAGCGCGTATTTGTTAACGAGTGCCTTGGCTGTCATCGAGAAACACTAATTGTCGAGGAATAAGCGGGGGGGTAAAAGAAATGCACCGTTTCCATTTTAACTTTGTGCGTTGAAGTGGAACAAGGCTGATACATACCTGTCCCTGATTTCACGTTCGCGCTTATTATTTACCGCCTCTCTAGCGGCCAAAGCATAATCATCTGGGACACTATTTGAGAAATTTTCGATGGCGCGTTTAGTTTTGCCAATATTAAAAGATTTTCCTTCGATTATGGCATTAGCAATTGCTACGCTGAGGCTGAAAAAGTTTGCTTTGGCAGTCCAAAAACTATTTTCTTGAATACCCAATTCCTTTAGCGTAGCTCCTACCGAAGTAAACACATCTACAACCCAGTCCTTCTTTGGAAAAGCTTGACTGTAGTCATTGAGGAGCTCCATTGTTTTTTCGTTACGATTAAAAAAGCCCGAGATAATTGTAGACATGATGTTCAGGACGTACATCACGTGAACCATTCTTGAAATTTCGCGTTCACCGAATACGCCTAGCCGTACAAATTCATCTGAAAAAATACCAATTGCCCCAGATTTTTTCGCCCATACATAAAGCTCTTGAGGGGTGTTCGGATCAACGCGCCAATCTGCTTCCTCATCAGATGCGCCGGGAAATTCAATATCCCCTGACAGCAAACGTGCAGCAAACATATATTCAGTCGAAGCGTATTCAGATGTGAGCTTTTCTATGGTGGTCAAAGAGTTGGAAGTTCTATTCACGCGCGCAAATACCTCCTTGATAAGTGGGTCGTCGTTTTCTAGGTCTAATTCAACTATAGCAATTTCATATTTTAGGAAATCCGTCTTCTCTTGCTCAGAGAGTGATTTGAAGCCGCGCCCATTTATTTCGAATTTATTATCAACAAATTCGATAATCGCATTTGTTCTTTGTTGCCCATCTACAATGCACTTGGTGGCCTGCATGTTCTCGACATCAATTTTTCCTCTCGAAAAGAACATTTGCGGGAAGGGCAATCCCTTAAGTATCGTTTCAATAAAATCGCGCTTGTGTACATCCCGCCAAACAAGATTTCTTTGAAAATAGGCATCTGGGATAAGGCGTCCACTTCTGACGTCATTAACCAGATCTAGGAGTAGAAGGGGACGAATTTGATAGCGAATCATTTTAAGCTCCTTGCCGCAATATATTTATCAATAGCTAATTTTTGCTTCCACTCGAAGAATACTGAGGACGCATAGATGGCGGCACTCATGCCTGAACAAAACCCTCTATGGTTGCTTGATAGCCTATCAAAAAAAGATGTCCAATCGGCACGCTCAGGACAATGTGGCATCAAGTCTGGGCGGAACATGCCTTTAGCTAAATATTTCATAAAGCTGTGACGCGTTGGCTTGCCTTCCTTAATTGGAAAAAGCTCAGTTCTCATATAGCCCTCGCTAATGGCAAATGCAATTTCGACATAGCGCATAAATAGTGATTGATCGACGACGGCAATGTCTATGTCGGAACTCTCGGCGGAAAAGGGTGTACTGTTAATCAGACTAATGCCCGTTTTGGCGGAGCCCACAATCTGAATTGAATTAAATGGGATGGCGAAGAAATTCGAAACATCTTGATAGACTTGAAGCTCCCTGTCAGGCTCCTTCTCAAAGGCGACTGTTGGAGATAAAAAATATATTCGACGTGCAATCATCAATGAGCTTTCGCCCTTTGAAGACCATTCACCAATCTTGTTTTCAATCGTGTCCATAAATACGAGAAATTGAAATTCTTTGTATTGTAAGGGGATAGTCGCGGGGCAGCCACTTTTCTGCATGAAAGACCAATGCTCATAAATATTTTCGGCATTAACCCGCCTCAAAAAATCATCGAGGATGTGGGCGGCGCGGTGTAGCTGCTTGACGATGCCGGGGACTGCGCAGCCGCTTGGTCGTTTGCCGATCTGATGATCGGATGGAACAAAAAACACGCGCAAGCGGCTTATGTCCCTTATGAAAGCGAAAAGGAATCTGCGCCCGCCTACCGCTATTTCAGTCCCGCGCTGCTGGGGGAGGGCACGGATTTCAACCGCTATCTGGCGGCGCTGTGCGCCGGGCGCGTGATATTTGATCCGGGTTCCAAGGTGATGAATGCCAGTACCAAGAAATCTACCGTGAAAGCGCGCAGCCAGTTCAGGATGTCTGTGCGGCATCTGGGGGAGCTTTATCAGAAGTTTGAGCCGGTGAAATTTTGAGCACAGCATGGGCGGGTCATACCCCGCCCTACCAAACTACAGCTATTTGTTAATGCCCAGCGTGACCGCTTGCTGCTTGATTCTGGCGACAACATCGATGAGCATATGCGTCGCTTCATCTGCGGCTTGCAGTGATTCGAGAAACAGTTCGGCCTCTGCCATATACTCGTGAACCAGCAGATTTCTGAGTTTCCTTGCGCTGACGAAGGCTTCCGCGCTATCGAGCCAGCCGGTTTTTTCGGCATAGGCCAAATTGTCCAACAGGGATTTCGGCTCACTGCCCAGCAGGGCGGCAAAACGCGGGATGAGTTTTTCCCCGATGTGGTCTTGCAGGCGCCCAAACCGGCTAACGAAGGCATCTATTTTTTCCGCAAGGTCTTCACGCTCGACGAGGGCCTGCACCCACTGCAGGTCTATGGGCTGCGCGAACAGGGTGCGATGGGTATAGCTCAAGTGCGCAACTTCCTTTTCCGCCAGCTCCAGCACCAGCATGGCATGCCCGGCATGCTCCGGCAGATAGGCGAGGCTCACAGCAACACTCCGGTGCGTTTTGCGATATCGAAGATCGGGGCATCGCGGGTGCGCGCATCCTTGAGCAGGACGTCCAGCTTGCGATCACCCAAGGCGAAGATCAGCGCGCCATACAGGCGGCAAAGCATTTTGGCGCGGTTGGGAAATGCAGCTTCAGTTTCGACCAGCAGATCAATATCGCCGCCGCGCAGTTCATCATCGACGCGCGAGCCGAATAACCAGACACGGCTCTCTGCCTCCAGCACGCGATCTACGGTGCTTTTAATGATTTGCTCCTGTGACGGGGTCAATCGCATTTGGGTTTGTCTGACTATTGTTGACAGGAAATGATACCACGCGTCACCATTTTACCGATGTCACACATGGCAATGAAAGCCGAACCGTAAATTCTGTAAACTGCCGACATGGCTTCGCGAAAATATCCTCTGTTTGTTTTTGATATCGCAGCAGCGCTGAAAGAGCGCTACCGCGACTTCAACCACTACAACCTCAAAGACCCGCTGGACGAGTTGCTGTTCATCATTTGCAGCACCAAGACGGGCGAGGCGAGCTACCGCAGCACGTTCCGCTCGCTGAAAGAAACTTTTCCCACACATTTGCACATCGCCGAAGCGCCCGCCGAATATATCGCGCGGCCTATCGTCAGCGGCGGCCTGTCGAACCAGAAAGCCAAGGCGATCCGCGAGCTTCTCGACGTCATCGTGGCAAAGTTCGGCGAACCGACGCTGAAGCCATTGCGCAAGATGGGCGACGGGGATGCTGAGGCTTTTTTGTTGTCGCTGCCGGGTGTCGGCAAGAAAGTGGCGCGCTGTGTTTTGATGTATTCGCTAAGCAGGCAGGTCTTCCCCGTGGACACGCACTGCTGGCGAATCGCCAGACACCTCGGCTGGATCAGGCCGACACAAAAAGACAAGCACTGCGCGCCGCGCGACATGGATCGCCTGCAATCAAAAATCCCTCCCGAGCTTCGCTATTCGTTACACGTGAATATGATTTCTCTCGGGCGCGAGATTTGCGCTCCGACAACGCCGCGCTGCGATGAATGTCCCATATCAGCTTGTTGCCCCAGGATTGGGGTGTCAAAAGGGTAGAGTTTATCCGCCACCACCGGCCCAACAAGCGGGCCACCAACACAATTCGCGCAACAGCCATTCATATAGATCAAAATTGACCTCAAAGAATGTTGGTCTTAAAGCAAGGACGTAATGCGATTCTTAAGTTATGCTGCGCCGTGGCGCAACGGATCGGCACATGATCCTGGCTCGCGCCGGACAGCCATCGCAACCATCGGGTGCGGCGGACGGTGGTTTAAATTGCTACACTGCCATTACCCCCAACCACGGGAATGCTTCAATTACGGGAGACCTGACTATGACTGACACCAAATTTTTTGACGACCTGTCCGCGAAGCTGAGTGAACTGGTGAAAAATAGCCCCGCCAGAGACATCGAGAAAAATGCCCGCGCGCTGCTGATGCAAGGCTTCGCCAAGCTTGATCTGGTGACGCGCGATGAATTCGACATCCAGGCAGAAATGCTGGCGCGCGCGCGCCAGCAACTCACCGCGCTGGAGGCGCGTGTCGCCGCGCTGGAAGCGCAGCGACACCCAGCAGCGCAGTAGTTATGAGCCTGGCTGTGCTTTACAGCCGCGCGTTATCCGGCATGGAGGCGGCGCTGGTCACCGTCGAAGTGCATCTCGCCAACGGCCTGCCCAACTTCACCATCGTCGGTTTGCCGGAAACCGAAGTCAAGGAAAGCAAGGATCGGGTGCGCGCCGCGTTGCAGAATTGCCAGTTCGATTTTCCGGCGCGCCGCATCACCGTCAACCTCGCGCCCGCCGATCTGCCCAAGGAAAGCGGGCGCTTCGATTTGCCCATCGCGTTGGGCATTCTCGCCGCGACCGGGCAAATTCCTTCCAACAAACTTGCCGAATACGAATATGCCGGTGAGCTCGCGCTGACCGGCGAGCTGCGCCCGATACGCGGCGCGCTGGCGATGACTTATCGCGCCGCCAGCAGCGGGCGCGCTTTCATCCTGCCGCAGGCGAATGCCGCCGAAGCCGCGCTGGTGGATGAGGCGACCGTGTATCCGGCGCAATCGCTGCTGCAAGTGGCGGCGCATCTCGCGGGCAGGGAAAGTATCGCGCCGTATATCAGCCAACCGCAAACCATTCCGCCGCACTATCCGGACATGCGCGAAGTGAAAGGTCAGGCGCAAGTCAAGCGCGCGCTGGAAATCGCCGCCGCCGGCGGGCATAGCGTGTTGATGGTCGGGCCGCCGGGAACCGGCAAGTCGATGCTGGCGGCGCGCTTTCCCGGCATCCTGCCGCAGATGTCCGAGGCCGAAGCGCTGGAAAGTGCGGCACTGCAATCGCTGGATGGCCACTTTGATGTGGCGAAATGGAAGACGCGCCCGTATCGCGCGCCGCACCATACCGCTTCCGGCGTGGCGCTGGTCGGCGGCGGCAGCAATCCGCGCCCCGGTGAAATCTCTATGGCGCTGCATGGTGTGCTGTTTCTCGACGAGTTGCCGGAGTTCGATCGCAGCGTGCTGGAGGTGTTGCGCGAACCGATGGAATCCGGGCGCATCACCATTTCGCGCGCCGCGCGGCGCGCCGATTTTCCGGCGCAATTCCAGCTCATCGCGGCGATGAACCCCTGCCCGTGCGGCTATCTCGGCCACTACAGTGGCAAATGCCGTTGCACGCCGGATCAGGTGTCGCGCTACCGCAGCAAGATTTCCGGCCCGCTGCTGGATCGTATCGACATTCAGATCGAAGTGCCCGCCGTAGCGCAGGATGATTTGCTCAACAAAGCGGGAGGCGAAACCAGCGCCGATTTGCAGGCGCGTGTGGAAATTGCACGGCAACGCCAACTCGCGCGCCAGGACAAGGCCAACGCGCTGCTTTCGGTTACCGAAGTCGATGCCTTATGTACGCCGGATGCGCAAGGCGCCACACTGCTGCAACAGGCTTTCAGCCGCCTCAACCTCTCCGCGCGCGCTTATCACCGCATACTCAAAGTCGCGCGCAGCATCGCCGACCTGGAAGGAGAGGATGGTATCGCGGCGCGGCATATCGCCGAAGCGGTGCAGTACCGGCGGCTTAACCTTTAACCCGGGTTAACGCAAATTCACCAAGGGCTTGAACCCCAGTTTGCCTTGCAAGCTATCCGCGCTGCTGCGCGCTTCGTTCTGATCCGCATACGGCCCGAGGTGGACGCGGGTGAGCCCGTCTTTGACAAACAGGCTGAGTTGCTTGCCGAGGTCGCTCAGTTTGGCGCGCATTTGCGCCATGAAACTTTCGGCGGCTTCCTGCGTTTTGAATGCGCCGAGTTGCAGGTAAACATTGCTGCCGCTCACTGCGTCCTGCGCGGGTGCGGCGGCCTGTGGTGGCACGCTCGCCGGGGGCAGCGGTGTGCTGGTGACGCGCCCTGCCGCAGCGATCGGCGCGATGACGGTATCGGGAGCCAGGCTTTCCACTTCGACTTCCGCGCTGCCGATGCCAATATAGCCGAGCTTGTGCGCGGCGGTGTAGGAAAGGTCCATCACGCGCTCATGCAGAAACGGGCCGCGGTCGTTGATGCGCACCACCACGGATTTTTTATTGACGGGGTTGGTCACGCGCGCATAGCTCGGGATCGGCAAGGTCGGGTGCGCGGCGGTCATGGCATACATGTCGTACACCTCGCCGCTGGAGGTGCGCTGGCCGTGAAATTTTTTGCCGTACCACGAGGCGATGCCGCGCTCCTTGTAATTGCCCGCAACGGTCAGCGGGGTATAGGTCTTGCCCAGCGCGGTGTAGGGGCGGTTGGCGTAACGGTGCAGCGGTTCGCTTTTCGGCACGGCATCGGGGACCGCGTCAAGGTTGGCCGGGGCATCCGCGCCCGGGCCGTCTCCGGCCAGATAGCCGCCGCCCGCAGGCGCGGCGGGTGTGGCAGCCGCGCGGTCTTCGACCGGTGCGGGCGTGTCACGTGTTTCCGCCTTGCGTTGCGGGGTGCTGCCGCAGGCGGCGAGCATCAGGGTTGCCAGTGCCAGAACCACTACTTGCTTGTTCATGCGATCTCCTTAAGTTTTGATAAGTTTTTTGTGCGTCTCGATGCTCATCAGCATACCAAAACCCAGCATCAGGGTCAGCATCGATGTGCCGCCGTAGCTCACCAGCGGCAGCGGCACGCCGACCACCGGCAGGATGCCGCTGACCATGCCCATGTTGACAAAGGCGTAAGTGGCGAAAGTCAACGTGATGGAACCCGCCATCAGGCGCGTGAAATAGGTGGATGCATTCGCGGTGATGATGAAGCCGCGCACGATCACGAACAGATACATGGCCAGCAGGATCAGGTTGCCGAGCAGACCGAATTCTTCCGAGAACACCGCGAAAATGAAGTCAGTGGTGCGCTCCGGCAGAAATTCGAGATGGGTCTGCGTACCGTTCAGATAGCCTTTGCCGAGCAGGCCGCCGGAGCCCACCGCGATGGTGGCCTGGATGGTGTGGTAGCCCTTGCCCAGCGCGTCCTGCGAGGGATCGAACAGCATCAGGATGCGGTGGCGCTGATAGTCGTGCAGCATCGACCACAGCACCGGCGCGCTGGCGAGCGCGGCGACAAACAGCCCGCCCATCACGCGCCAGGAAAGCCCGGCCAGAAACAACACATAAAACCCGCTGGCGGAAATCAGTATCGCGGTGCCCAGGTCGGGCTGGCGCACGATCAACGCCACCGGCATCAGCAACAGCAGCGTGGCGACAAAATAATTTTTCAGGGTGAGCGTGGCCTCGTGCTTCTCGAAGTACCAGGCCATCATCAGCGGGATGCCGATTTTCATCAGCTCGGACGGCTGCAGGGTGACGACGCCCAGGTTCAGCCAGCGCCGCGCGCCGTGGCTGATTTCGCCGAACAGCGCCACGCCGATCAGCAGCGCCATGCCGAGCGTATAAATCGGCACGGCGGTGCGCATCAGGTAATGCAGCGGCAGGTTGGCGATCAGCCACATGCAGGTCAGCGCCACCGCGATATTCAGCATCTGTTTCAGCGGTTGCCCCCAACTGGCGTTGTCCGCGCTATACAGCACCAGCAAGCTGGTGAGCAGCAGCAGGCTGATGCCGAGCAGCAGCGGGCGATCGATATGGGCGATGAAACGCTGCCATAGCTGGCGTCTAGTCATGCTCCGCCTCCTCTTCGGTGATGTCCGGCAACGGCTGCGGCACTTTGCCGAGCAGGTAATAATCCAGCACCTTGCGCGCGATCGGAGCCGCCGTGCTGCTGCCGTGACCGCCATTTTCCGCCAGCACCACCAGCGCGATTCTGGGTTGTTCGGCGGGGGCGAAGGCGATGAACCAGGCGTGGTCGCGGTTGCGTTCGCTCACCTGGCTTTCGATATATTTTTCGCCCTGCTTGATGGCGACCACCTGCGCGGTGCCAGTCTTGCCGGCGATAGGGTAGGGCGCACCGGCTGCCGCCTGCACTGCCGTTCCGCCCGGTTGGGTGACCCCGATCATGGCGCGCCTGACCAGGTCGAGATGCGCCGGGTCGATGCCGAGGTCAGGCTTCGGAGAGTTGCCTATCAGATGGTTTTCGTTGCTGCGCGAGCTGCGCACCTCCCTGACCAGATGCGGCTTGTAGCCCACGCCATTGTTGGCCAGTGTCGCGGTGGCCGCCGCCAGTTGAAGCGGTGTAACCAGGTTGTAGCCTTGCCCGATGCCGACCGATACCGTGTCGCCGGCATACCATTTCTGCTTGTAGCGCCTCATTTTCCAGTCCTGCGAGGGCAGCAGGCCGGAACTCTCGCCCTCAAATTCGCCACTGTCTAAACGCTTACCCAGATCGAGGCCGGTTTTTTTGCCGAAACCGAAGCGCGCCAGGTAGCTGGAAATTTTGTCTATGCCCAGTTCGGTCGCCAGCCCGTAATAGTAGGTATCGCACGACACCACGATGGACTTGAACAGGTCCACGCTGCCGTGCCCGCCCTTTTTCCAGTCGCGGTATTGGTGGCTGCTGCCGGGCAGCGTGAAATACCCGGGATCGCTGATGGTATGGCCGGGCGAGATGTTGTAATGCAACCCGGCCAGCGCCATGAATGGCTTGATGGTGGAGCCGGGCGGATATTGCCCGCGCAGCGCGCGGTTATTGAGCGGCGTATCGGGCGAATTGTTCAGCTCGTCCCAGCTTTGCGTGTCGATGCCGTCGATGAACAGGCTGGGGTCGTAGCCCGGCTTGCTGACGAAGGCCAGCACTTCGCCGTTATTCGGGTCGATCGCCACCAGCGCGCCGCGGTAGTTGCCGAAAGATTGGAAGGCGATTTCCTGCAATTTGGCATCGATGCTTAACACCAGCGCATTGCCGGAAACCGGCGGCGTGCGCGACAGCATGCGCACCGCGCGCCCGGCGGAATCCACCTCGACCTGCTCCACGCCGGTAGTGCCGTGCAACTCGTTTTCATAGCTTTGCTCCAGGCCGGTTTTACCGATGTAATCCGAGCCACGATAGTTGGCGGCCAGGTCGTTTTCTTCGAGTTGTTCCACATCGGTCTGATTGATGCGCCCGACATAACCGATCAGATGCGCGGTTTTTTCACCATAGGGATAATCGCGGAACAGCCGCGCTTTGATCTCGACACCCGGAAAGCGGTATTGCTGCGCGGCAAAACGCGCAACTTCCGCGTCGGTGAGGCGATTGCGGATCATCAGCGTCTCGAAATTGCGCCGTTCGGCGAGCAGCTTGCTGAAGCGCTTGCGGTCCTTGGGCGTGATTTCGACCAGCGTGGATAATTCATTGATGGTGGCTTCCAGGTCGGCGGTCTTGCTGGGGACGATCTCCAGCGTATAGCCGGAATAGTTGTGCGCCAGCACCACACCATTGCGGTCAAGAATCAGGCCGCGATTCGGGACAATCGGGACAACGGAAATGCGGTTGCTCTCCGCCAGCGTCTGGTAATGGTCATGGCGCGCCACTTGCAGATAAATAAAGCGCATCAGCAAAATCGCCAGCAGCGTCAGCACAAAACCGATGCTGACCACCAGGCGAAGCCGGAAGTAAAAAATTTCGCGCTGATGGTTTTTGATCTCGACGTGCTTGGCCATCAGCGAACCCTAATGGTCACGGTCCGCGTGTATCCGCTGCGCCGCCTGGAACATGAGGCTGAGCGGCGCCCACAGCAGGGTCGAAGTCAGGCAGCCGAAAAAATACGACCATACCATATAGCCACTTACCTGCCAGTGAACCAGCGCATACACCGCGTAGGTCAGCGCCAGAACGATAAATACATGCGTGGTCTGCTGGCGCAGATTGAACATCTTCAAGCGGTGATGCAGCATCACGCCGCCGAATGCGAGCAAGGTATAAGCCAGCGCATGCTGGCCGAACAGGCTGGCATCGGCCACATCGGCAAGTATGCCCACCGCCCAGGTCAGGCCGATGCCGACGCGCAGCGGTTTATGCGTACACCAGTACAGCATCACCACGGCGACAAAATCCGGGCGCATTATCAGCCCCATTCCCTCCCACGGCAGCCCGTTCAGAAACAGCGCAACCAATACGCTCGATGCGATGAAGGCATTGCTGATCGGGCGCTGGATTTCCGGTTTGGGGTCGGCAGAATAAGACATTATTTTTTCTGCTTCATTTTCAAATGTTGCTCCGCCTGCTCCCCTGCGGGCCGTTCGGGCGGCTGGGGCAGTCCGGATAGAATCATCAGGTGGCGATGGTTATCCACCCCGGCCACCGGCAGACAGGTGATGCGCGCAAACGGATAAGCGGGATCGCGTTCGATTTTCACCACTTTGGCGACCGGTATGCCAGGCGGATAGACGCCGTCGATGCCCGAAGTGACCAGCAGATCGTCATGCTGGATGTCGGAGCTGACCGGCATGTAGCGCAGCGACAGCTGGCTGGTGTCGCCCGCGCCGAACACGATAGTGCGCAGCCCGTTGCGCAACACCATGACCGGCACGGCATGATCCTTCTCGGTAATCATGGTCACTTCGGCAAGCCAGGGGTAAACGCGGGTAACCTGGCCGACGATACCTGCGTCGTCCCTCACCACCTGCCCGATCAGCACGTCGGCGTTTGCGCCTTTGTCGATGATCACCTTGCGCTTGAATACGTCCCGCTCGGCATAGACGATTTCTGCCGCTTGCGCGGCGAGTTCGCCGTGTTGCGGCAGTTTCAGCAAATTGCGCAACTGCCGGGTTTCCTGCTGCAATGCCTGTAACTGCGACAACTGCGCCGCATCGCGTTCATGCTGTTGATGCAGCGCCTGATTTTCTTCCACCAGGCGGCGTTGCGTGGTAAAGAAATCGCCTGCATGTTGCCACAGTTCGCCCGGCAAGGTCGCCAGCCGCTGTATCGGCGAGACCAGCACGGACAGCGCGCTGCGCGTGGATTCCAGATAACGGAAACGCGCGTCGATGAACAGCAACAGCAGTGAGAGCACCGAGAAGAACACCAGCCGCACCGCCGGGCTGGGACCGCGGTTGAAAAACTGGAAGGATTGTGTGTTGTCTGTCAACGACGTTCCATCGCGGCTTTTGAGGGGTGAGGGGTTATGAAAATTATTCGGTCGTAAAAATGCTGGTGGATTTGTCCATGCTTTCGAGAGCGTGCCCAGAACCGCGTACCACACAGGTCAGCGGGTCTTCGGCGATCAGCACCGGCAGGCCGGTTTCTTCCATCAGCAGGCGATCCAGGTCGCGCAACAGCGCGCCGCCGCCGGTCAGCACCATGCCCTTGTTGGCGATGTCCGCGCCGAGTTCCGGCGGGGTCTGCTCGAGGGCGGTCTTCACCGCGCTGACGATGCTGTTGAGCGGATCGGTCAGCGCTTCGAGAATTTCGTTGCTGGAAATGGTGAAGCTGCGCGGCACGCCTTCCGCGAGATTGCGCCCCTTCACTTCCATCTCGCGCACTTCGCTGCCGGGGAACGCCGAGCCGATGGTTTTCTTGATTTGTTCGGCGGTGGTTTCGCCGATCAACATGCCGTAATTGCGGCGAATATAATTGATGATCGCATCGTCGAATTTGTCGCCGCCGACGCGCACCGAGCCGGAATATACCGCGCCGCCGAGCGAAATCACGCCCACCTCGGTGGTGCCGCCGCCGATGTCCACCACCATCGAACCGGTTGCTTCTTCCACCGGCAAACCGGCGCCGATCGCCGCGGCCATCGGCTCCTCGATCAATTCCACGCGGCGCGCGCCGGCACCGACCGCCGATTCGCGAATCGCGCGACGTTCCACTTGGGTGGAACCGCACGGCACGCAGATCACGATGCGCGGGCTGGGGCTGAAAATGCCGGCCTTGTAAACCTTGCGAATGAATTGCTTGAGCATTTGCTCGGTGACGGTGAAGTCGGCGATCACGCCGTCTTTCATCGGGCGGATCGCGGTGATGTTGCCCGGCGTGCGCCCCAGCATCTGCTTGGCGGCCAGGCCGACCTGCTGGATTACCTTCTTGCCGTTCGGCCCGCCCTCCTGGCGGATCGCCACCACCGAAGGTTCATCCAGCACGATACCCTGCCCCCGCACCCAGATAAGGGTGTTGGCGGTGCCAAGGTCAATCGCCAGGTCGTTGGCGAAATAGCCATTCAAAAATCCAAACATGTCCGTTCCCAAGAGTCAAAGAGGTGCGCCGATAAACTCGTTTATGATACCCTATTGGCCTTATTCCAATAAAGTTTTTACTATGTCACTGAACCAAGCAGATGTCCGCAAAATTGCCCGTCTGGCACGGCTGGCGATGAGCGAAGCGGAAATCGAAACCGCCCGCGCCCAATTGTCCGGCATTTTCGCACTGATCGAGGAGATGCAGGCCGTCGATACCACGGGCATCGCTCCCATGTCGCACGCCCAGGATGTATCGCAACGGCTGCGCGAGGATGCCGTCACCGAAACCAACCAGCGCGAACTGTTCCAGACTATTGCCCCACAGGTGGAAGCGGGGCTGTACCTGGTTCCACAAGTCATCGAATAAGAGAAGGGAGAAGGGAGAAGAGAGAAGGGTAACGGCGGCATGGAGGGTTTACCCTCCCCCTTTACCCTTCCCCCCTTCCCCTCGCAAAATGATAAACGCAAGCCTCAAACAGCTATCCGCAGCCCTTGCTGCAAAGACAATTTCCAGCGTCGAACTGACGCAGCTTTACCTCGACCGCATCGCCAGCCTCAACCCGAAGCTTAATGCCTATATCACCGTCAGGCCGGAAACTTCGCTGGCGCAGGCGAGCGCGGCGGATGCCCGCCTTGCCGCCGGCCAGGCCGATGTGCTGACCGGCATCCCTTTCGCGCAAAAAGACATTTTCTGCGCCAAGGGTTGGCTCACCACTTGCGGCTCGAAAATGCTGCACAATTTTGTCTCGCCCTACGACGCGCATGTCATCGCGCGATTCAACGACGCAGGCGCGGTGAATCTCGGCAAGACCAACATGGACGAGTTCGCGATGGGCTCGTCCAACGAAACTTCGCACTACGGCACGGTGAAAAATCCCTGGGATACGGCGCGTGTGCCCGGCGGCAGCTCGGGCGGCACGGCGGCGGCGGTCGCGGCACGCTTGTGTGCGGCAGCGACCGGCACCGATACCGGCGGCTCGATTCGCCAGCCCGCCGCGCTGTGCGGCATTTCCGGTCTGAAACCAACCTACGGTGTGGTGTCGCGCTACGGCATGATCGCCTTCGCCTCCAGCCTCGACCAGGCGGGGCCGATGGCGCGCAGCGCGGAGGATCTCGCGCTGATGCTGAATGTGATGGCCGGTTTCGATGAACGCGACTCGACCTCGCTGCAGCGCGACAAGGAAGACTACGCACGCGATCTGGCGCGGCCGCTGAACGGCCTGCGCATCGGCCTGCCGAAAGAATTTTTTGCCGAAGGGTTGGACAGCGACGTGGCGCAAGCCGTCGAAGCCGCACTCGCCGAATACAAAAAGCTCGGCGCGACCATGGTCGAAATCAGCCTGCCAAATTCCAAACTATCTGTGCCGGTGTATTACGTGCTGGCGCCGGCGGAAGCGTCGAGCAACCTGTCGCGCTTCGACGGTGTGCGCTACGGTTACCGCGCACCCGAATACGGCGACCTCGCCGACATGTACGAGAAAAGCCGCGCGCAGTGCTTCGGCGCGGAAGTGAAGCGCCGCATCATGATCGGCACCTACGTGCTGAGCCACGGCTACTACGATGCCTATTATTTGCAGGCGCAGAAAATTCGCCGCCTGATCGCGCAGGACTTCACCGAGGCATACAAGCGGTGCGACATCATCATGGGGCCGACCGCGCCTTCGACGGCGTTCAAATTGGGCGAGAAGGGTGACGACCCGGTGCAGATGTATTTGTCCGACATCTACACCATCGCCGTGAACTTGGCCGGCCTGCCCGGCATGTCGATCCCCTGCGGTTTCGGCGCGGCCAGCAATGGCAATCCGGGTATGCCAGTTGGCTTGCAGATCATCGGTAACTATTTCGACGAGGCGCGCATGCTGAATATCGCGCACCAATATCAACTGGCGACGGATTGGCACAACCGCGTGCCGCAAGGGTTATAAGAAAGCGATATAGATATGACTTGGGAAATCGTCATCGGGCTGGAAGTACACGCACAGCTTTCGACCAATAGCAAAATCTTCTGTGGCGCTTCGACCGCGTTTGGCGCGGAACCAAACACCCAGGCGGATGCGGTGAGCCTTGCCTTGCCCGGCGTGTTGCCGGTATTGAACAAGGGCGCGGTGGAACGCGCGATCAAATTCGGCCTCGCCACCGGCGCGCATATCGCGCCACGCTCGGTGTTTGCGCGCAAAAATTATTTCTACCCCGACCTGCCCAAGGGCTACCAGATCAGCCAGTTCGACCTGCCGGTGGTGGGCAACGGCAAGCTGGTCATCCATGTGCCCGCCTCGGGCAAAACAGAGGCTTACGAAAAAACCGTGCGCCTCACCCGCGCCCATCTGGAAGAAGACGCGGGCAAGTCGCTGCACGAGGATTTCCACGGCATGACCGGCATCGACTTGAACCGCGCCGGCACGCCGCTCTTGGAGATCGTCTCCGAGCCAGATATGCGTTCCGCCGCCGAAGCGGTGGCGTATGCAAAAGCATTGCACGCGCTGGTGCAGTGGATCGGCATCTGCGACGGCAACATGCAGGAAGGCTCGTTCCGCTGCGACGCCAACGTGTCGGTGCGCAAACCCGGCGCGCCGCTCGGTACGCGCCGCGAGGTCAAGAACCTCAACTCGTTCCGCTTCCTCGAACAGGCGATCAACTACGAAGCCAGGTGGCAGATCGACACGCTGGAAAATGGCGGCGCAATCCACCAGGCCACCGTGCTGTTCGACCCGGACAGCGGCGCGACGCGCATGATGCGCAGCAAGGAAGACGCGCACGATTACCGCTATTTCCCCGACCCCGACCTGCTGCCGCTGGACATCTCGCCGCAATGGATCGAACAGGTACGCGCCACCCTGCCCGAGCTGCCACAGGCCAAACAGTCACGCTATGTGAACGAGCTTGGCTTGTCCACTTATGATGCGGGCATTCTCACCGCGTCGCGCGCGATGGCGGATTTTTTTGAGGCTGCCCTCGCCGCCGTGCCCAGTGAAGTAAAACTCTGCGCGAACTGGCTGATCGGTGAGGTGAGCGCCCAATTGAACCGTGACGGCTTGGACATTGCACAGTGCCCGATTACACCGCAGCAGCTCGGCGGCATATTGCGGCGTATCGCAGATAACACCCTTTCCAACTCCGGCGCAAAAGAAGTGTTCCGCACCCTGTGGGCTGAAGGCGGCGAAGCCGATGCGATCATCGAAGCGAAGGGGTTGAAGCAGGTATCCGACAGCGGCGCGATCGAAGCGCTGGTGGACGAAATCATCGCCGCCAACGCCGAAAAAGTGGCGGAGTACCGCAGCGGCAAGGACAAGCTGTTCGGCTTCTTCGTCGGCATCGCGATGAAGGCCAGCAAGGGCAAAGCCAACCCGGCGCAGCTGAACGACATATTGAAGAAAAAACTGGCCGGTTAGATGAGCCAAGCGGATGAGTTTGGCAGATGCAAAGAACATGTGCTCCCTCACCGGCGAGGGAGCAGGGGGAGTCAGCATGACCAATAAAGACCAGTACAAAGTAAGCGGGGAGCCGTTCTATCAGTCGCAGGGCGATGAAGTTGCGCTGTACGAAGCCGCCTACGCGGCGCGCCTGCCGGTGATGATAAAAGGACCGACCGGCTGCGGTAAATCCCGCTTCGTCGAATACATGGCGTGGAAACTCGACAGGCCGCTGATTACCGTGGCATGCAACGAAGACATGACCGCCAGCGACTTGGTCGGGCGCTATCTGCTAGACGCCAACGGCACGCGCTGGCTGGACGGGCCGCTGACCACGGCGGCGCGCATCGGCGCGATTTGCTATCTCGACGAAATCGTCGAGGCGCGCCAGGACACCACGGTAGTGATCCACCCGCTGACCGACCATCGCCGCACCCTGCCGCTGGACAAGAAGGGCGAGTTGCTCGCGGCGCACCCCGACTTCCAGTTGGTGATCTCCTACAATCCCGGCTACCAAAGTTTGCTCAAGGATTTGAAGCAATCCACCAAACAGCGCTTTACCGCCTTCGATTTCGCTTATCCGCCGCCCGATATCGAGGCGCAGATTCTCAGCCAAGAAACCGGCATCGAAGCCGGTTTGTCCGCGCAACTGGTGAAGATCGGTGGCGCGGCGCGCAACCTGAAAGGGCACGGGCTGGACGAGGGCATATCCACGCGCCTGCTGGTGTATGCAGCGATCCTGATCAAAGGTGGCGTCGCACCGCGTGCCGCGTGCCGCATGGCTCTGGTGCGCCCGATAACCGACGATGCGGACATTCGCGACACGCTAGATCACACGATCGATGCGGTGTTTGGTTAGGATTTGTTCTGACTTTAATGATCTCATCACAAACCGATGCAGGATTTTCCTCTGCCTGCTTTTAAGAGTTCGGTTTTGGGAATTTCTGAATAAGCTATCAGCTACGCACCCGCTTTTCCAGAGATGTGCCTGATGCCCGCAAGTGAAAAATCCACGATGTGCCCGGCGATCGCCTCAATTTCCTTGCGGCTATAGCGCAATTTTGGGTGCAAGCGTTGCAGCACCGGATGGGAGTGGCGGTAATACAGGCATTGGCCGAGGATGCTGTGCATGCAGCGGCGCAATTCGGCTTCGGCGATTCCGTCGCCGGCAATTTCGCGTACCAGTTTGCCCAGAAATTCATGCAACGGCGCGATGGCCTCGCGCACGATTTGATCCAGCGCGGGGGTGGGGTCGGCCAGTTCGCGCGCCATGATCTGGCACGGCTGCGAGCCGTTGGTTTCGTCCAGCAGCATCAGCATGAAATCGCGGATAAACAGGCGCAGCCGCATCTCCGAGCTACCGCCTATTTGGGCGTTGGCGAGCTGCATGGCTTTGAGCGGCGCGAAATTCAAGGCTTCTGCGAGTAGCTCATCCTTGCTGCCGAAGTGATAGCTGACCGCAGCGACATTCGCTTCCGCTCGGCGGCAGATTTCGCGCACCGTCGCACCCTGAAAACCATGCTGCGCAAACACCTCGCGCGCCGCCTCCAGCAGGCGCGCGCGGGTTTGCTCGCTGGCGCTTTTGGCTTCGATCATTGGCTTGCCATGTGGCGCACGCCCTGGCTGCCATACCCGGCGAGCGCCTTGTACAGTTGCGCATCGGCAGACAGCAGGGTGCGCCGCACCTGTAACGCGCCTTGTTGTGCGGCGAACGATTCGCGTTGCGCATCCAGCACTTCGAGGTGATTGGCGATGCCAGCCTTGTAGCGCGCGTCCACCAGCTTCAGGCGCCGGTTTTGCGCATCCGCATTGGCCTGCTGCGCGGCGAGCTGCTCGGCAAGTTTTTCGCGCGCATTCAGCAAGTCTGCGACTTCACGAAATGCCTGCTGGATAGTTTTTTCGTATTCGGCGACCGCGATAATCTTGCGCGCTTCGGCGATATCCGCGTTGGCAGCATTGCGCCCCGCATCGAACAGCGGCAATGTAAGCGCGGGCTGAAAACTCCATGCGCCGCTGCCCGCGTCGAACAGGCCACCCAGGGTGCGGCTGGCTGTGCCGACGCTGCCGGTCAGAGAGATACGCGGCAGAAAAGCCGCGCGCGCCGCGCCGATATTCGCGTTCGCGGCAATCAGCTTGTGCTCGGCGGCGAGCACGTCTGGACGCTGCAACAACACCTCGGCGGGTAAACCGGCGGGCAGGCCGGGATTGATGCCCTGTGCGGCGAGGCTGCGCGCGACAGGCAGGTTTTTCATTTGCTTCACCGGGTAGCCGACCAGCAAGTCGAGCAGGTTCGCGGCGGCAGCTTGCTGCCGCTCCAGATTGGCGCGCTCGGCAATGGCAGCTTGATAAGCGCCATCGGCTTGCAAAAAGTCCAGATCACTGGAGACCCCCAAATCGCGGCGGCGCGAGGTCAATTCGCGATATTCGCCACGCGTCCGCGCGGTTTCAGCGGCAAGTTGCGTGCGTTCGCGCAGCTCTTGCAGCGACAGGCTGGCGTTCGCCACGTCGGCGATCAGCGACAGGCGGAAGGCGCGCTGCGCGGCTTCGGTGGCCAGGTAGTTGGCCTTGGCAGCTTCGTTCAAACTGGCGACCCGCCCCCAGAAATCCAGCTCGAAAGACAACAGGCTGACGCCCACGTCGTAACGCTGCGTGTGCATGGCATTGGCGGTAAACGCCGACGCACCGGCCGGGGTCAGCGAAGCATTGCGCCCGGCGGTCAGATTGGCGTTTGGCAGCCGGTCGGCCTGCTGGATGCCGTATTGCGCGCGCGCTTCGGCGATGCGCGCGGTGGCGATGCGCAGGTCGCGGTTGTTCTCCAGCGCGGCGCTTATCAAGGCTTGCAGATGCGGGTCGGTGAAGTAATCCGGCCAATCGCCAAGCACGATTTCTTTGGTGATCTTCAGCTTCACGCTATCCGGCCACGCGGCGGGAACCGGCGCGGCGGGGCGCTCATAGTTCGGCATCAATGAACAACCAGCTAGCGAGACCGCCAGCGCGGCGGCAAGGAGAGCCATAATCGAAACTCGTAGGTCGGGCTTCAGCCCGACATGTCGGGCTGAAGCCCGACCTACGCTAATCACAAACATCTTACTCATGCTGGCTCTCCTCATGTTTGCGCGCATGCCCCGGAAAAAGACGCCGCACCACCATGAAGAACACCGGCACCAGGAAAATGGCAAACACGGTGGCGGCAACCATGCCGCCCATCACGCCGGTGCCGATGGCGTGGCGGCTCTCGGCGCCCGCGCCAGCGGAAATGGCCAGCGGAAACACACCGGCGACGAAGGCGATGGAGGTCATCAGGATCGGGCGCAAGCGCAAACGGCAGGCTTCCAGCACGGCTTCGAGACGGTCACGCCCCTCGTCTTCGAGACGGCGCGTAAACTCGACGATCAAAATGGCGTTCTTGGCGGCCAGACCGATGATGGCGATCAGCCCGACCTTGAAATAGACATCGTTGGGCAACCCGCGCAGCTCCACCGCGACCAGCGCACCGAATACGCCGAGCGGCACGGCCAGCATCACCGCCAATGGAATAGACCAGCTTTCATACAGCGCGGCGAGCACCAGGAACACCACCAGCAGCGATACGCCGAACAGCAGGGGAGCCTGCTGGCCGGAGATTTTTTCCTCTGACGAGATCCCCGACCATTCGAAGCCGATGCCCGGCGGCAGTTTTTGCGCGATGCCTTCCATCGCGGCAAGCGCCTCGCCGCTGGACACCCCCGGCGCGGTCGCCCCGGATATTTTCATCGCCGCCAAGCCGTTGTAACGGTCGAGCTTGGTCGCTCCCGCCACCCATTTGGTGCGCACGAATTCCGACAGGCGCACCATGCGTCCGGCACTGTTGCGCACCGCCACGCGCATCAGGTCGGCCTCGCTCTTGCGCGTCATATCCTCTGCCTGCATCTGTACGCGCAGCACCCGCCCCTGGCGCACAAAGTCGTTGATATAGGACACGCCGAACAGGGATTGCAACGTGTCGTTGAGATCGGCGCTGTTGATGCCCAGCGTCTCCGCCTTGTCGCGGTCGATGTCGAGGAACAGTTGCGGCGCAGGTTCCTGGCCTTCGGGGCGCACGGCAGCGAGGCGCTTGTCGCCCATCGCCATGCCCAGCACCTGGTTGCGCGCTTCGATCAGCTTGTCGCGCCCGACCCCGCCGCGATCCTGCAGGCGGAAATCGAAGCCGCCCGCCGAGGCGAGTTCGGGTATCGGCGGCGGATTGATGGCGAACAGCATCGCCTGCTTCATGCGGAAAAATTCCATGTTGGCGCGCTTGATCAATGCCTGTGCCGAGTTTTCGTTGCCCGGCCGGTCGTCCCAGTCCTTGAGCTTGACAAAGGACAACGCCATATTTTGGCCGCGACCGAAGAAAGAAAATCCCAGCACGCCGACCACCTTGTCCACCTGCGGCTGTTTCAGGAAAAACTGTTCGACCGATTCCAGCACGGCCTGCGATCTTTCGCGCGTGGCGGCGGGCGGTAACTGGATCGCGGTGATCAGGTAGCCCTGGTCTTCCTCCGGCAAAAAACTGCCCGGCAGTTTCATATAGGTCCACGCGGCGATCACGACAATCACGGCGTAAATCACCAGCGAGCGCAACAGCCTGCGCGTGGCATGATGGACCCCGCCGACATAACTTTTTGTCACACGGTCAAAAAAACGGTTGAACCAGCCGTGAAAGCCGCGCTCCAGGTTTTCCGGATCGTGCTTGAGCAGGCTCGCGCACAGCGCCGGCGTGAGCGACAGCGCGAGGAAAGCGGAAAACGCCATGGTCACCACCAGGGTGACGGCGAACTGGCGGTAAATCGCGCCGGTGGAACCGCCAAAGAAAGCCATGGGCACGAATACCGCCATCAATACCAGGGTGATGGCGACGATGGCGCCGGTGATTTCCTTCATCGCCAGCTTGGTTGCCGCACGCGGATCGAGATGATTGGCGCGCATGTTGCGCTCGACGTTTTCCACGACCACGATAGCATCGTCCACCACGATGCCGATCGCCAGCACCATCGCAAACAGCGTCAGCACGTTGATCGAAAAGCCGAAAATATATAACCCCAGCATCCCGCCCAGCAGCGACACCGGCACGACGATCGCGGGAATCAGCGTGGTGCGCCAGTTGCCAAGGAAAATGAACATCACCAGCACCACCAGCGCCGCCGCTTCCAGCAAGGTAATCACCACTTCGCGGATGGACAGTTCGATGAAGCGCGTGGTGTCGTAAGGCACCACCCAGTCCACGCCTTGCGGGAAGTAGCGTGACAGTTCCTGCATCTTGGCGCGCACACCTTTTGCGGTCGCCAGCGCGTTGGCTACCGGCGTAATGCGTATCGCCATGCCGGCGATGGGCTGGCCGTTGAGGCGCGCCGAGCGGCTGTAGTCCTGCGCGCCCAGCTCGATGCGGGCGATGTCCTTGAGCCGCACGGATGAACCGTCCGGGTTGGCGCGCACCACGATGTCGCCAAATTCTTCCGGGGTAGCCAGGCGTCCGCGGCTGCCGAGGACGGCGTTGATTTCCTGTCCCGGCGCGGCCGGCAACTGCCCGACTTCACCCAGCGGCAGCAGCGCGTTCTGTGCGCGCACCGCGCGACCGACATCGGCGGGCGACATTGAATAGGCCTCCAGCCGGTCCGGTTTTAGCCAGATGCGCATCGAATATTCGGTGCCGAACAGCAGCACCTCGCCCACACCGGGCACGCGCAACAGCGGCTCCATCACGCTGGCGGTCGCGTAGCTGCCGAGATCGACGGCATTCAAACGACCATCAGGCGAAGCCAGCGCCACCACCATGATGAAGTTGCGCCCGGCGCGGGTCACCGTCACACCCAGCCGACGCACATCGTCCGGCAGGCGCGCTTCCACGCGCTTGATGCGGTTCTGCGCTTCAACCGAAGCGAACTGGATGTCGGTGCCGGGTTTGAAGGTAAGCGTCACCTGGCCGGAGCCGACCTGCGAACTGGAATCCATGTAGAGCAGGTTTTCGATGCCGTTCATCTCCTGCTCGATGAGCTGCACGGCGCTCTGCTCGACCACCTGTGCCGAGGCGCCGGGATAGGTGACGGAAATGTCCAGCGCGGGCGGGGCCACCGACGGGTATTGCGATACCGGCAACGCGCGCAGCGCCAGTATTCCCGCAAACGTGATGAGGATCGCGATGACCCAGGCGAAGATCGGGCGGTCGATGAAAAAGTTGGCGAACATGAATAATCCTTATGGTTTTACGTTCGCCGCAGGCGGTGCTGTTTTGTCTGCGCCAAGACCGCCCGCAGGGCGAGCGTCTGGCGGCGTACCCCTTGCGGGTGCTTCTGCCTTCTGTGCGCCGTTGAGCGGCACCGCTTTGACTGGCGTGCCCGGCCGTGCCTTCTGCAAGCCGTTGACGATGACCTGCTCGCCGCCCTTCAAGCCTTCGGCGATGATGAAATCGCTGCCCGCCATGCCGCCGGTTTTGACCGGCAGCGGCGCGGCTTTGCCGTCCGGGGTGACGATCATCACGAACTGACCCTGTGGATTGGCCTGCACAGCGCGCTGCGGTACACGAATGGCATTGTCGGCAAGCGCCTCGGGGAAGCGCAGGCGCACGAACATGCCGGGCAGCAATTCGCGTTGCGGATTGGGAAATTCGGCGCGCAAACTGACCGCGCCTGTATTCGGGTCGACCGCCAGGTCGGTAAAAAATATCTTGCCGATCTGCGAATAGACGCTGCCGTCTTCCTGGAGCATTTCCACACTGGCAGATTCGGTGCGCTTGAGTTTACCCGCCTTCACAGCCTGCCTCAGGCGCAACACATCCGCGCCCGGCTGGGTGAAGTTGACATAGATCGGATCGAGCTGCTCGATGGTCGCCAGCAGCGTGGCTTCGCCCCTGCCGACCAGCGCGCCTTCGGTCACCAGCGCGCGGCCGATGCGCCCGGAAATCGCGGCGGGGACGCTGGCGTTTTCCAGATCTTCCTCGGCGCGGATCAGCGCGGCTTCTGCCTGCTTGGCCTTGGCGGCGGCCAGGTCGTAATCCTGCTGGCTGACCGCCTTGATTTCCAGCAGCGGCTGGTAGCGCCCGACCGTCTGGCGCGCGATCATCAGGTCGGCCTTGGCGGATTCGGCGGATGCGCGATAGGTGCGCGCATCGATCTGGAACAAGGGGGCGCCCGCCTTGACATCGCTGCCTTCCTGAAACAGGCGCTTCTCCACCACGCCCTCGACGCGCGCGCGCACCTGCGCCGTGCGGTAAGCCTGCAAGCGTCCCGGCAGATCCTGCGTGAGCGTCGCGCTGCCTGCGGTGACCGTGATCACCTCTACTTCGGGTGGCGGCATCGCGGCGCCGGGCGCGCCCGGTGGGGCCGCTTTGTCGCCCCCGCCGCCACAAGCGGCCAGCAAGGTTGTCAGGGTAAGTGTTAACGCGTTCAGCTTGATGAAGTGGGTCATGTTGGTTTCCGTTGAATCTGTCAATACGATTCATCGCGCAATGAATTGCGCTCCTACATCAAAAGCCTATGCTTTTCATCTGTAGGCGCGCGATTGATCGGGCGAGGTTTGTCTAGCGGCCCGCCGCAAATTGGCGGGTGATTTCCGCCACGCGCTGGCCGAATTGCCGCGCGGTTTCCAGATCGCCAGGCAGCATCTCATCGGGTGAAGCATCGGAAGGCGTGGTGGACATCGCGCCGCTGGACGAGCCGACATAGTTCACGTCGTTGCGCTGTGCGGCCTTGTTGTTGGCGGGCATCATCCCGGTGCCGACCCATACCATGCTGTGCTGCATCGCTAGCGTAAACAGGTAATGCAACGTGGACAGTTTATCGCCGTTCATCGTCGCGGAATTGGTGAAGCCGGCGGCAATCTTGTTTTTCCATTTCTGCGCAAACCACGGTTTGGACGACGCATCGGCAAATTTCTTGAACTGCCAGCTTGCCATGCCCATATAAGTCGGCGAGCCGAAGATAATCGCATCGGACGCTTCCAGCGCCGTCCAGTCGCCCTCGGCGAGATTGCCCTCCGCATCGATGGCGATCAGCGCCGCACCCGCGCCCTGCGCAACAGCCTCGGCCTGCTTTTTGGTATGCCCGTAACCACTGTGATAAACGACGACAATATTAGCCATAACAATCCTCATGGGTTAAGAAGCGGATAGAACCGCAACCGGACGGGCATCGTATCAAACACTTGTTTGAATGTAAAGCGAAGGCCGGATAATGGGTGCGATTCAAGCTGATGTGAAAATATCCCAGATAGTTTAGTAACGTGAAACAACACAAACCCCCTCCAGCTCCACCTGACAAGGTGGAGCTGGAGGGGGTTTGTGCCTAACGGCTGCTGTTCGGCCATTCTCTGCGTTTTGCAGAGTTGTCTGTGTTTCCGGCTATTTTCTTACCGGTAGGCTGCCGTTGCTGAGCCAGCCGCCCATGTCGCCAGCCAGATGCAGCAATTTTTTAAAGCCCATGGATTCCAGGGTGCCTGCGGCGATCCCTACGCGCCGACCACTGCGGCAATACAGCACGATATCCTTGTTTTTGTGCGCGGCGATTTCCGCTTGGCGCAAGCCCAGATGGTCGTAGGGAATATTGATCGCGCCCGGTATATGGCCCTCCGCATATTCTTCCGGGGTGCGCACGTCCAGTATAAGGCCTGCCTTGTTAGCCTTGATGCGCTGCAACAGTTCGTCTTGCGTGATATCCGTTACCTGTGCGTTGGCGGCAGCGCTCCAAGCCAGGAAAAACAGCGCCATGCCAAATTTGGAAAATAAACCTGCAATACCAATCCGCTGTCCCATCAAAATTGCCTCCTCAATGAAAAGTTAATAACGGCGGCAACATGCCGCATGTGCGCCGCCAAACAGACAGCGGTGCGCCATGCTGGTTCCCTGATTATTTCTTAACCCTTATATGCTTCATTGATGCGACTACCTCCTGGCCTTCCGGGCTGGTGGCAAAGTCGACAAATGCCTTGGTATCGCCGTCCGCATTGACCTTGGTGACCATGTTGTAATCCTGATAGAACTTGTAGTTCGACGGGAAGGTTTTCTCATCGGGCAGATAACCGTCTACGGTCAGTACCTTGACATCGGCGCTTTCGTAGCCGTAAATCTGAAGCCCCATCGCCCCTTCATCCGACTCAACCATCTTGTTGGTGCCAGCCACGGGGTCCATCGGTGTACTTGGCGTCAGGCGTTTGATGTCCTTGCCGAACGGTGCCGAGGTCTTGGAAAAAATCGTGGTTGTGCAGGGTTGCAGGAGCACATTCTTGATTTCCAGATCGTTGCCGCCGACTTCTTTCCAGTTCCTGATCTTGCCGGCAAGGATGTCCTTGAGTTGCTGGAGTTTCAGGTCGTTGACCGGGTTGTTCTTGTGAACCAGTACCACCGTGGGCGCCTTGGCGATGATCGTATTGACGGTGCCATCCGGGAGATAGCTCAACACGACCTCATGGGTGCTTACGCCAACATTGACCTCGCCCTGGCTGGCCTTGTAAATGCCGGCGGCGCAGGCTTGCGCTTCAACTTTTACAGCTTTACCGGTCTTCTTGGTGAATGCTTCCCCCAGTTTTTTGGCCAGGGGCGCCGTGCAGGGATCGCCGAGCACGCTGATGGCTTCGACCGCCATCACGTTCTGCACGCTCGTTATTGATAAAGCCAAGGTTGCAACAAATGCCAGTTTCCTCATGATCAGATCCAATTAAAAAGTTATCAAAAATTTGCACCATCCAGTATTCGCCACGTCCATCGATCAATGTGCCTTAAACCTGACTTTGAATTTCAGGTCGGTCTGGGCCGCCAGCCATTCGAGAGACTTGCCGTTGACCTCGGCATAGGGATACATGAAATAGTTCAGCGGGCCGTCGTTCTGGCGCGGGTTCAAGTAGTAGCCTCTGCCGCCCGTAGCCAGTGCAACCCGGTATTCGTCAACCGCGCCAAAATAATAATCGATGATTTTCTGGGCATCCTTGAGTTCCAGTTTGTCTACCAACATGGCCTTCCTGACATCAGCCGGATCGGCCGGTACCCAACCGTAACCGGGCACATAGAATTCGGCCCAGCAGTGATGCCCGCCGGTCATGTCCTCGTCATCCTTCTTGCCCAGCCTGAGGCCAAACACTTCGCGCGCCGGCACGCCCGCCGCCCTGGCGACCGAGACAAACACCGAACTGATGTCGGCGCACTTGCCGCCGCGCTTTGCGATTACTTTTTCAACTTCGCCGGTGCCGCACCCTTTGACATTGGGGTCACGCACGGTATTTTCGATCACCCACTGATAAACGGCGCGTGCTTTTTCACGTATCGTCTGCTTGTCGTTGGTGATGCTGAGGGCGATTTCCCTGACCTTGCCGTCGGTCGGAATGAATGCGGTGCTCTTGAGGTATTCTTTTATCTCGTCGGGAATAGCAGGCTCCGCTGCGGGGAAATCTTTTCTGGTCTGCTCCCGCGCTGTGGCATCAAACGTCAGCGTGATGGCGCGATCTTTTACCGGCGTTGTCCATTCGGCATACAGAGCCAAATTGCCGGTTTCCTTCTCGCCGTAAATACCGCTTTGCGAAAAATTGCCGCTTATCCTGACATTGGATATGTCCTGTGCGCTGTTCGAAACCGGATAGGGAATCCAGACCCTGACATCTTTGCTCTCGTCCGGAGCGGCGATGGTGACGGCAAGCTCGACTTCGCCGCTCCTTTCCTTGGCCATTGAAGAGCCAGGAAAAACCAGTAGAGCGCATAGCAGCACTCCCAACATACGTGTAAACATGAAACCTCCCGTTAGTTAAAGAAGGCGCGACCGGAGCTTGCGAAGGAAAACAGACAGGATGACGTTTACGCCAAACCCCGTGATGGGATTCACGCGTATGGAAAGCTCCCGAAAATCCGGATAGCGACGGATTCATCGCGAACGGCTGGAGCTTCGCACCTCATAGGATCTGCTGACCTGCACGCTGGCAGCGCTTTGATACGGTACATTCCGTCGCATCCGAGCCAGATCAGCTACACGCTGGCCGTCAGACCCGTCACTTTCCCAAAGGGAAATCAGACGGCGTTACGGCGAGCCAACCAGGAAACAATACGACAGTGGCGCGCATGTTAACAAATTTAAAACGAGTTTTGTAGGGAATTTCGGGGCCTGTTTCAGCTTGGCCGAGTGCGTGAATTGCGTATGACCCTGTTACAATCTGCGGGTATTTGCCGTATTTTGCACATGAGTGCAGCAACAGATCAATAGGAAAAATTATTTTTAATCAGTATCTTAATCAGCCACATTGAGGAGCATGATGCACGCTGTTTTACCCCTGTTACAGGCCACCGGATTTCCTGCGCTGCATCGCGGCAAGCTCGACACGTTGCAGGTCAATCTGGGCTATCGATGCAACCAATCCTGTTTGCATTGCCACGTCAACGCCGGCCCCAACCGCAAGGAAATGATGGAGGAAGAGACGCTGGAGCTGGTTTTTCAGGTGCTGGCGGCGCGCCGGATCGGCGCGCTCGACCTGACCGGCGGAGCGCCCGAGTTGCATCACCTGTTCCGCGATCTGGTCAGCAAGGCAACCGCCATGGGCGTGCGTGTAATGGACCGCTGCAACCTGACCGTCCTGTTCGAGCAAGGGCAGGATGACCTCGCCGGATTTCTGGCCGGCCACGAGGTGGAAGTGGTGGCGTCGCTGCCGTGCTATTTGCAGGAAAATGTGGATCAACAACGCGGCGATGGCACGTTTGACAAGAGCATCGCGGCGCTATTGCAACTCAATGCTCTGGGCTATGGGCGCGAGGGCAGCGGCCTCATCCTGAACCTGGTCTACAACCCGCAAGGCCCCGCGCTGCCTCCCGACCAGATTGCGTTGCAGGCGGCTTACCGGCGCGAACTGTCCGAGCGTTTCGGCATCGTCTTCAACCAGTTGTTTACGATGACCAATATGCCCATCCAGCGTTTTGGCAGCACGCTGATTTCCAGGGGGCAATTCAACGACTACATGCGCATGCTCAAGGAAAGTTATTCTGCGGCCAATCTTGATAACGTGATGTGCCGCAATCTGGTCAGCGTGGATTGGCAGGGCTATCTGTATGACTGCGATTTCAACCAGCAACTCGGGCTGGCGTTGCCGGACGAAAAAGGCCGCCCGCATCTGCGCGATTTGCTGCAAACCGGTTTGGGCGGCAACCCTATCCGCGTCGCCGATCACTGCTATGGCTGTACTGCGGGGCAAGGCAGCAGTTGCGGCGGCGCACTGCATAGCTAACGTGCATGGCAGCAGCCTCCCCTGATAATGAAACTGCCCTGCCCGGAACCATCGCCACGCGAATTTCACGTTAAACGGGCGTTATGAAAAAATTACTTCTGGCCGGATTAGTGGTCGTGACCATTGCCCTGTTTTTTGGCATGGGTCTTGATGAATACCTGACGTTGGGCGCTCCCAAGGAAAATCAGGGAAGATTTGCCGCCCTGCTTGAACAGCATCCCTGGCGGGCTGATAGGCACCTTGTTTGGTTTCTGGTACGGCAGTAGTGCCCGGCAATTTAATCAAATAGATTCAGTTGGTTATTATCTCGCGATGCAGCCATTTGCGTCTCCGTATTTTTAAGTAATTGATCGAGCGGTATTTTCTCGAAAAGAGTCAGGCTCGAAATCTGTAGGATTGTGTAAAGCGAAGCTTCGATATCGAGCCGCTTTTTCACGATGTCGACCAAGACGTAAACCGCGATGGCGACCCAGATTTGCATCTTGACCGCATTCTTGTTGGTGGCTGCGTATTCCGCTCCAAACTGGACACGGATTCCACGGCAAACTGGCTATTTCATAGCACCTGATTGTTCATGAGCAGAGTCGCCACCTGAGCGATTTTATTGGTGCCCAGCTTGACGTGGATATTGGCCACATGGTTGCGGGCAGTGGTCGGTGCGATGCCGAGATGGAGGGCGATTTCCTTATGGCTTGCGCCTTTGGCCAGCTGCTTCGCCACTTCCAGCTCTCGCGCCGTGAGTGTATCCAAAACTCCTTTGTTGCGCGCCACCGCCTGATAAAGGTCTTTCTGCGGAGTAAAGCGCACCGCCACTTGTCCACCGCTAAAGGAACCCTCATGCATCCGGCGCATGGCTTCCGGCACAAACGGACCGCGCCAATCCGGCCATTCGCGGCGCATCAATTCGACAAAGGCCGGGCGGGCGAAATGCACCGCTCCCTCCTTGTCCAGCAGCGCAGCAGCTGGAGTAAGCGGGTAGCTAACCCCGTTAATGCCGGACAAGTTCAGCAGCTTGTTCTCACGCCAGGCATCCAGCAGGTGCGGCACGGCGCTCTCGAACAGCAGGCATTCCTGCTCGGTAAAACGCTCTTCGCCGCTGCGATACATTGAAATCACATGGTACAGACCCAAGTCGGCATCACGCTGGTAGAGCGTAACGAATTGGTCGACATCAAACTGGCCGTAAAGATCGTCTATACCCGCCTCCCGTGTATCGACAGCCTGGGCTTGCCCGGCGTTAATGACACAGCGGGAAATGGCTTCGATATGTTTCGGGCGGGATTTCACCTGTTCGAAGGCAGCGCTCATTTCCTCGGCAGGCAGCCGGTGCAGGTGCTGGTAGTGCATTACCACCGCCTCGACCGGCTCCCGCCCGCCGCCCCAGTAACCGGCTTCAAAGCGGATCAACTCTTTCATCGCCTCGAAGGCATCGTCCTGAAAGCTCTCCGCTGGTGCTTCCCGCCCCAGGCGATTAATCTCGCGCAAGGTGCGCGACAAACGATGCAACATTTCCTCTCCCCAGAGTTTGTTTGTATTGTTTATTTGTTAAATATATCAGAAATTCATAGTGCATTTGCATCATGGCGGCGGTCTATGAACTGAATTACATTCATCATCAAGATGGTGGGCATTTCGAGGGGTAATCTGCATGAAATCTTTGCCAATCGATAACCAAACGTAATGTCACAACGGTCGGCATCCTGTTCAGCGAGAGGTAGCTTAGGTTGATGTTTTTTTTACACAATTAACAAGGAGATTGAATATGTCTGGTATAGGTATAAGATTTTTATGGTTGGCAGGTGCGATGTTGGCGCAAGTTCCGTCATCAGCGATGGCGGGGGGTAATTGTAACGACACTTGGGTGACGGAGGCACTGGGTGCAGTTCGACAAACTCCTGATGGAGGAAACAGTGGAAATTGCGATATTAACCGTTACGGTGGTGGAAGCTGGGGAAGCAAACAGGAGCTTTTTACTCGCGTAAGCTCCTCATTTTCATGCCGAGACCCTTGGATCGGTCAGGTATTTAAATTTACCTATAATCGTCTTCCCTCTGGAAATGGCGATACAGGGGAATGCAACCCTCAGCTTTATGGTTACGGCAATTGGAGCAGCTACATGGATCTGGCCGGAAAAGTAAAAATCACCATTGATGCGCTTAACTCAAGGGGGGCCAGGATCGATGCAGGTGGGCGTCTAATTAATGCAAACAACAATCGAGTAATTGCACCCCGGATCAACATAGTCCCTGCCGGGGTCATTGCCAACGGCGGTGCCAATGTCATAGGTTACGGTGGTGCCAACTTTGCTCCTATTCCCATTGCGGGTGGAAAAGCGATAGCATTTGGCGGAGCCAATTAACCCGAAATTCTTGTTGTTGATATCCTTTTAAAACCCCATTTTCATTCCTCTCCCTGGAATATGGGGGTTTCGTTTTGCGCCGTTGATAACATCATGTGCCTTTGGGCTTGGAGGAATTCCGATGAAAAAAATTGATATCCCTTATGGCCTGATGCTGCCCCTTGCAAAAAGGATGGTGCTGTTTCTTTTCATAACAGCATCATGGGCATCACATGCTGGACAGCAGGAACCGGTCGTAAAAATTACTTTTCTGCAATTGAATGACGTATATGAGATGTCATCCGTTAACGGGGATCAGGGAGGCTTGGCGCGTGTGGCAACTTTGCGAAAACAACTGTTGGCCCAAAATCCGCATACGTTCACAGTGTTGGCAGGTGACTTGTTTAGTCCATCAGCCATTGGCACGGCAGAGGTTGCGGGCGAACGGCTAGCGGGTGAGCAGATGGTCGCGCTGATGAATGAGCTGGGACTGGACTATGCCACGTTAGGTAATCATGAATTTGATATTAAAGAAGGCCAATTTCTTAACCGCCTCTCCGAATCGAAATTCATGTGGCTATCGAGCAATATATTCGATAGCAACAATCAGATGTTTCCAAAGGTACTATCAAACACCGTGTTTGAAGTAAAAAAAGCTAAAGGCACCGTGCGAATCGGTATGTTCGGCTTGGGCATTAACCCTAACAAACCCGGGTTCGTGTCATATGTGGATTATCTAAAAGCCGCACGGGGGCAAGTCAAAGAATTGCGCTCCCGTGTGGATATTCTGGTTGCGCTGACACACCAGACACTGGAAGAGGACATCAGGCTGGCAAATGAAGTGCCGGAAATTGATTTGATCCTGGGCGGGCATGAGCATGACAACATCCTGCTGCATCGCGGACAAAAACTGACGCCGATAGCCAAAGCGGATGCGAATGCCCGGTCTGTTTTTGTTCACGAGCTGTCCTTCAATACCAAACAACATCAATTGAAAATTGACTCCCGCCTGATTCCGGTTAATGACAAATTGCATGCCGACTCCGGCCTGAGCACCTCTGTGCAGCATTGGCGAAGCTTGGCATTTGCGGCTTTCAAGAAACAAGGCGTTGACCCGGAAATAGAGGTCGCCCATTTGCAGGCAGCCTTTGACGGCAGAGAAACCAGCGTTCGAAACCGGCCCACCGCGCTGACGGAACTGATTGCGAAAAGTATGCTGACCGCCGTGCCCGGAGCCGAACTTGCCATTTTCAACAGCGGCATGATACGCATTGATGATGTGATCGGCCCTGGCCCGGTTACCGGATACGATGTGATCAGAATCATGCCGTTCGGCGGCAGGATCATGTCGGTCAATATGACGGGGGCAGTTCTAAAGCAAACGCTGGATCAGGGCCAAATGAATATTGGTGGAGGCGGCTATTTGCAGTCAGCCAACGTCGCATGGAACGATAGGGACAAGCACTGGTTAATCCATGAAAAGCCGCTTGAGCCAAACTACGAATATCGGGTCGCCATCAACGATTTCCTGCTCTCCGGGCGCGAGCAGGGGCTTGGCTTTTTGACCAGGGATAATACGGGAGTGAAGGTTGTCGCGGAGCAGGGCGAGTTGCGCATTAACCTGATCAAATACCTTATGTTCAATACGACCAAGTAAGCTATCCCTATGAAAAATACCATTGGAATCTTCCCCCTGCTTGCAATGTTGCTGCCATCCTGTGTTAATGCTGCAGGCAACACCAGCCTCAACTTCGACAAGCCATGGAGCACTTCATCATCGACACCCGCGCAACAGATGACGCCGCCTAAGCGCAGCGCCATGGACAGCGCAGCGTTAACAGAGGAAATTGTCAAAAGTGTGGTTAAACACACCTACGATACCGCTTTTGCCGAGTATTACAGGCAGCATCCGGACGAACAGCAGCCAGATAATTTTGTTTACGAAGTCACTCCGTTTCAGATCAGGAAGTTTACCTTTACCGACACGGGAAGCCGCAAAATAGGGCTTATGTATGCTGTCGATACAACCATCACTGTCCGGGTGCAGGCTGGCAGAGCCTTGTCAGACCCCACCATATTGGCTCCGGAAGATGGCAAGGTGCTCTTTTTCTATCAGGACGCAACGGGGGTGTGGAAGTTTGGTCAGGAATTCCGCAGCGAGATTGGCAAGTACGTGGATTTAACCAGTTCTAGCCCGACAGTCGCTATTCCTGCGGCATCAAGTCAAAAAGCTTCTAATACAAAACAGGAGCAACCCAGAAGCCAAGTTCCAGCCGATTCGGGTAAGTTGTATTTTCAATCCCAGCAGATGTGGGGCGCTTATGGCGGTTACATGGAATACCGCTGGTATGCGTTTGGCCGGGATAATGTTGTCTACCGTGGCGGAGTGGAAACGGATGGAAGCAAAATGAATTTCTTTGCCAGATCCAGTCCGGACACTTTCGATGTGGCCGGAGCGTGTCAAGCATCTCCAAAAAGCTGCGGGAAGCTGTCGGGCGGCACTATAACGTGGGCGGATGGTTCATCAGCAACCTCTGTCGAACATAAAAGCAACGGTCTATTTATCAGCGGAATAATTGTAAAACCTCTTCGTCCTTTTGCTCGGGGGCAGCGATTTGACGGTAATTTTACTGTGCTGAGTGTTCTAACGACATCGGCAGTATCTGCGAGCAGTTCAAAAACCTTGCGCTTCAATCTGGATGGTACGTTCAGCACCAAGTCTGTGGATGTGGCTTCCGTGCATCCCTACCAAGGGGATGGGATAAACGCGGGAACGTCGTATGGCAAATCAGCCGGAGAGGGTACTTACGAGGTCGTCGGAGGAACCTTGATTCTGAATTATCAGGGAAGGCAAGAAAAACTCCCGATATTAGATTATGGAGTCAATAAGGATAAGACCCCGATGGGTAAGCCGGAGGCGTTGATTATTGGTGACTGTTATTACAAACGCTATGAATGACGGGCGATGAGTGGCCCTCTATGAAAAGCGAACTATTGACCCACATCGTGCCGAAAACTCAAGTAATTTTGCTCAAAATGGCAATTTTTATCATCGTCATCGGGTTGGTTGCGCTGACGGCACGAATAGTCTTTGTCTATTTTTCGGAAAGCCACAGTGTTGTTAATTTGCTGCTTGCCGCATTCCTGATTTTCCTTTCATGGTCGTTATGGACACTCAAGATTTGGGCTAGAAAAGCGATCAAGTTTGTCATTGTATTGGCTATCTTTATAGCCGTTGCCGGTATCTTTAATCCCTTTTATGCAAGCGATTATCAAGCCGAACATAACGGGGAATCGCCAGATTGGCTGGCGTTGCTAACCTACATCGGTCCGGCTATCGCTATCGGACTATGGTTTTACTGGGTTCTTGAAAAGCATGCTAAGGAATTTGGCTAAAAACGCATCCAACATTCACATCAATTATATGGGGATTAGATTATGAAAAAGCTGCGGGTATGTTTATTGACTTTAATGTGGATACTGTCGACTTCGAATACCGTTTTTGCCGCACCAATTAAAAGTCAATTGAACAACAAATGCATTGATGTTCCATATGGAAATATGGCAGAGGGCATAGAATTAATCATGTGGGACTGCAACAATGGTAAGGGGCAGCAGTTTGATTTATTAGCAAACGGCGAACTAAGAATTGGTGGGTATTGTGTCGACGCCTTCGGTGGAGGAGGAAATCAAGGAGACAAAATTGGCCTATGGTCATGTCATGGCGGACAAAATCAGAAATGGCGTAAAGAGAATGGGCTTATTAAAGGAATAAATAACCGATGCATAGATATTGCTAGCGGCAATACGAGTAACGGTGCCAAGTTGTTGCTATGGGATTGCAGTGGTTCTTCTAATCAAATATGGATGATGGCTTCGCAGGCGGTTAATCAGAACGTTGCTCGCTATACACCCGATCCAGAACCAGGCAAAACAGAGCAATGCTTTGGCGCGGTGGGCAACGGTTGCGAGGGTGGAGGTGTGATTGTGCCGCCCGCAAGAAATACCGGTGGAGTAAGGTTACAATGGGTAAACGTTGGAAGTATTGCACACGATAATTGTTGCCGGGTTACTCCAAACGGTCAGCATTGCAACGGCCTTAACGTTCTGCAAGAGGGATGGGGCGATCAATATGCTTGCGTAAAAGAGTGGCGCAAGGCAGTTTACAATTGGCGTGATCAAAGATCATGGCCAGAAAACTTCGGGCCGTATCAGAGTGAATATGCGGGCGATGATCTCAAGGAAGTGTCCGCACGTAAAATGAGCTTATTCAATGCCTCTGGCGAATACGTTGGTGGCTTCTCTGGAAGTGAAACGGTATCTACTAAAAAACTTAAGGCTCCGAGCGGAACCGCTTTAGATTTGGGAGATGAACAGTTTTGTGCATCCGGGGAATTTAGGGAAAAAAGAAGTGCACCGTTAGGAGGATTTTATGGGATTTGCAAGTAATAATTTCTAATATTTGGGTGCCGTGCTTTAAGCCCAGCGGCTGGATTTTCCTTTTTTGTTCTGTCGTCATTGAGATGCAGCACACTTTTTTACTACATGTAGTGACTGACACTTGCTCTTGGCCTTGGCCTTGGAGGAAATGATGCGGAGCAGCTCCTTTGTAAGCTTAATATTTGTATTGACTCTATTTCTAACGGGATGTGCCACAAATACCGTTACAGGCCGACAACAATTGATGCTCGTGTCTGAACAATCGGCTATCGCTCAATCGGAAAGTGCATATAGTTCGTTAATCTCCGGATTGAGCGATTCCGGAAAATTAAGTAAAGATAAAAAGCTGATTGCACGCGCCCAGAAAATCACCGACCGCTTAATTACACAGGCAGTCAAATATCGCCCGGAAACCAAAGATTGGAAATGGAGCGTCAAGGTGATTGATGATCCTGAAACAGTCAATGCATTTTGCATGGCTGGAGGGAAAATGGCAGTGTTTACCGGGTTGATTAGCCAGGTGGAGCCCACGGATGATGAGCTTGCACAAGTCATGGGGCATGAAATTTCACATGCGCTGGCAAGTCATTCTGCCGAAAAAATGTCGGTACAGCTGGCAACCGGTCTGGCTGTGGCTGCGGTTACCGTAGCGGCAGATCAGAAAAACCGGAAGACCACTTACGGTGTTTCTTCCTTGGCGGCATTAGCGTTGATCACGCTGCCGAACAGTCGGGAAGCAGAAAGTGAGGCTGACCGGATTGGTATAGAGTTGGCAGCCAAAGCCGGGTATAAGCCACATGCGGCGGTGACGCTTTGGGAAAAAATGATGAAAGCCTCCGGGCAGACATCCGGTTTCGATTTTCTCTCAACACATCCCGCGTCCACAAAAAGAATTGAGGCGCTTTCTAAACTTGAAAGCAGCATGTCTGAAATTTACGCGGCCGGAAAAATAAACCAGAACTTACCGTCGGAAGTGTGGACCGGTGAAAAATCACTTGCGTCAAACGATGAGCCGAAATCAGAAATCAGTTCCGATAAACCGCAGGGTAAACAATTTTCGAGTCAATCGCTTCAAAAAGATTCACCCAAGCACGCGCCTAAAGCCAGTGCGGTTTTAACAGAGGCAGTGGTTAAGCATGAAATTCAACGTCGCCTTGATGAATTTTTCGAGGACTATTTTCAGAAACATCCCGACCAAGAGCGACCAGAAAGTTTTGTCTATGAATTCACCCCCTTTCAAATAAGGGAACTTGCAGTTACAGTACCTAAAAACGGCAAGGTAGTGCAAGGATACGCAGTCGATACTACGGTGACTGCGGCAGCGCGAACGGCTAAAGGAGAGTTATCACAGCCTTCGAAAATTTTGCCGGAAGATGGCAAGGTTATTTATTTTTTAAAAAATGCTGTGGGAGCATGGGAGTTTGTATTGATGGCACGCAGCGCGATAGAAAAGTAGATATATCTGACCATGCCACGGGGCTTTTTTGTTGATTAAACGCAACTGTTTCAGTAACTCAACTTTAGACATTCAGCCCCAATGACAGGGCAATCCAGAACGTAAAAATATTCACAAAATGCGTAAAAATCACTTGACACAAGGAACGGTTGGCGCGGTCGCCGCCCTGCACGCGAAGGCTTTTAGAGCGTGCAGGGCGGCGACCAATGAGGAGTTTTTTATTCCTTGTTCGGTGCCCTATGTCCTACGCTCAAACTGCCCGTCTTTGCCTGTCTGGTTGGATCACCCATCTACTCACCGCCGTACCGTTGCGCTCACGCGCAACCTTTGTCGAACTGCTCTGTGGTTGTCTCATTTCTCCCGAAGGTTGGGTGACACGCGCCATCTGTGCAATCACTCGGCGCAAACACTGGACAACGTATTACAAGCTGCTGGAGCGCGGCAGCCTGCGCACCTTGCGCATCGCGCACGCTTTGTTCGAGGTGGCCTCCATGGCCTTACCCATGGAGACGCTCAATCTGGTGATCGACGACACGCTGATCCTGCGCCAATCCGAAACAGCGCCAGGCAGCACCATCAGGCACGACCACGCGAAGAAAGCCAACCAAACACAATTTGTACTGGCGCAATGCTGGGTGACCTTGGGTGTAAGCGTCTTGGGCATCGCGGGGCGGAAGTACGTGCTGCCGATTGTGTCCCGCTTGGTGCCTGTCGCGGGCAATCGCAACAAGCTGTCCATCGCGTTGTCACTGGTGCGCGGACTGGCTCCGGTGATGAAGGGCAAGCCGGTGCGGATACTGTTCGATGCCTGGTTCATGCGGGCGCGTCTGGTGCTGCCGCTGCTGTCCCGAAAGATGCAGGCCATCGGTCAGGCCCGGCGCGACACCGCGTTATTCCTGCCGCCCGTCGTTTTGCTCAAACCCGGACGCGGGCGGCCCAAAATCTACGGGATCAAAATGACAGCCGAGGCGATACAGGCTTTGCCGGTGACAGAACTCAAGCTCACGCTGTATGGCAAAGAGCAGTTGATTCGTCTGCGCTCGGTGGTGGCACTGGCGCGCTTTCTGAAAGGCACACCGGTACACGCGGTGTGGTGCTCGTTCTACGATGCGGACAAACAGAGTTGGTCAAAAGCGCGCTTGCTGTTGGCGACCGAAACAGAATTGTGCGCCGAGGAGATACTGCATCTGTACGCTCGCCGCTGGGGTATCGAGCCCTTGTTCCATAACCTGAAACGTTGGTGGGGCGCCAACAATCTGTGGCAGCAAAAACGTATTGTGCTGGAGCTCTGGATGCAGATTCGTTCGACGGCATGGACTCTGGTTCAGCTATTGAGTTTGGTCGTGGAAGAATCTTTCCCGATCAACGTGGTGGCACCGTGGCGCAACAAACAGCCGTTGACCGGTGGATTGGTGGCGCAGTGGCTGCGCATGGAATTTACCGGGCTTGCTTTCAGGGACGGTTTCAACCGGAAGTCCTCGATATTCACCTTCCCGGAACAGCGCGGCGACCCAAGATTGCGGGTGTAGTGCCGCCGTCAGTAGCAAACAGTACGAATTTGTATCGTTTCAGCTTCGATTGTGCCACCGCTTGGGTGACGCAAGGGTGAGGGCTGGATGTCTAAACTTGAGTTTCAGTAAATCAGGGAGGCTATGACATTCTTAAAGAAAACCAGTATTGCCATGATGTGGCTGCTTGGATTGCTGCTGTTGTCGATAGCGACGATCATAGGGGTCAATCTCAACCAGTTGTTCACGATGGCCAATATGCCCATCCAGCGATTCGGCAGCACGCTAATCTCCATGGGACAATTCAACGACTACATGCGCATGCTCAAGGAAAACTATTCCGCCGCCAATCTTGATAACGTGATGTGCCGCAATCTGGTCAGCGTGGATTGGCAGGGCTATCTGTATGACTGCGATTTCAACCAGCAGCTCGGGCTGGCGTTGCCGGACGAAAATGGCCGCCCGCATCTGCGCGATTTGCTGCAAGCCGGTTTGGGCGGAAACCCTATCCGCGTCGCCGATCACTGCTATGGCTGTACTGCGGGGCAAGGCAGCAGTTGCGGCGGCGCACTGCATAGCTAAACAGGCGTTATGAAAAAATTACTTCTGGCAGGGTTGGTGGTGGCGGCCATCGCCCTGTTTTTTGCCATAGGCCTCGATCAATACTTGACGCAGGACGCGCTCAAGGAGAACCGGGAGCGGTTCGCAGCCATGCTGGAGCAGCATCCCTGGCGGGTCACGCTGAGCGCCTTTGCGCTGTATGTGATCGTCGTGGCCCTGTCCTTGCCATTTGCGGCAATCATGGGGCTGCTAATAGGCGCCTTGTTTGGTTTCTGGTACGGCACACTGTTTGCCTCTTTTGCGTCAACGGTGGGTGCGACACTTGCGTTCCTCATCTCGCGCTATGTGCTGCGCGATTTTGTGCAGCAGCGCTTTGGCGACCGCCTAAAGGGAATCAACGAGGGCATGGCAAAGGACGGGGCGCTTTATCTTTTCATGCTGCGCCTCGTGCCGGTTTTCCCTTTTTTCCTGGTTAATTTGCTGATGGGACTGACCCAAATCAGGGTACGCACTTATTACTGGGTGAGCCAGTTGGGCATGCTGGCCGGAAGCATGGTGTTTGTAAATGCTGGGGCGCAACTCGCGCGCATCGATAGTTTGTCCGGCATCGTCTCACCGGGAGTGATGCTGTCTTTCGCTTTGTTGGGCGTATTTCCGTTGATCGCCAAACGGATCGTGCAACTGATACAGAAACACTAACCATTTTCAATTGATACTCCCGGCTTAGCGGGTATGCGACTCTCCATCATTATTCCAGTGTTCAATGAGGCAGAAGAATTGCCTGGCTTGCTTGGGCATCTTGCCTTGCCAGGCGGGCGCGACTGTGAGGTGATTGTGGTGGACGGTGGAAGCGGGGACGGCTCGCTGCAATTAGCCAAACGCATGGGTGTGCAGGTCATTTGCAGCGAGCGTGGCCGGGCGCGGCAAATGAATGCAGGCGCGGCAGTCGCACAAGGTGATGTTTTGTTGTTTCTGCATGCCGACACCCGGCTGCCCTCTTCAGCGGCGCAGACCCTTGAGGCTGCTCTCCAGCAAGAGGGGGGAGCGCACTGCCATGTATGGGGGCGTTTCGATGTGCGTATCGCCGGCCGCCCGTTGCTGTTGCGGGTGGTCGCCGCCCTGATGAACTGGCGTTCGCGCCTCAACGGCATCGCTACCGGCGACCAGGCCATGTTCATGACGCGCCGCGCCTTTGACGCGGCGGGCGGTTTTCCGGATCAGCCCTTGATGGAAGATGTCGAGATGTCCAAGCGGCTGCTGGCGCTGTCCAGGCCGGTTTGCTTGGCGGATCGGGTGACTACTTCCGGGCGTCGTTGGGAAACGCATGGAGTATGGAAAACCATCTGGCTAATGTGGCGCTTGCGCTGGTTATATTGGCGCGGCGTGCCTGCCGCTGAATTGGCCGGGTTATACCGATGACCAGGATAATAATTTTTGCCAAAGCGCCCCTGCCCGGCTTCGCCAAGACGCGCCTGATTCCGGCGCTCGGTGAGAAGGGGGCTGCCGAACTGGCGCAGCAGATGTTGTTCGATACGCTGCGCGAAGCTATCGCGACAAAGATCGGCGCGGTCGAATTGTGTGCCACCCCGGCGCCTCATCTTCCTGCATGGCGCGGCATACAACTCCCGGCAGGCATCGAGATTTCCGAGCAAGGCGAAGGCGATCTCGGGGCGCGGCTGGCGCGGGCCGCGCAACGCGCGCTGACCCATGCCAATCAGGTGCTGCTGATCGGCACCGACTGCGTGGAAATGTCTGCCGACTTGCTGCGCGAAGCCGCGCAAGCATTGCAGGCGCACGATGCGGTTATGCATGGCACAGTGGACGGCGGTTATGCGTTGCTGGGCATCAAGCGCTTTGATGCATTACTGTTCAGCGATATACCCTGGAGCACCGATGGCGTTTTTGGCATTACCCTCGCGCGCATCGGACAGCTCGGTTGGACAGCGCATGTCGGGCAGACGCTGCACGATGTGGATGAACCGCAGGATTTGAAATACCTTATACCCGGCATCAGTGATGTTCAAGCGATAGCTATTGATACTGTTTCGCTCGGATCACCTTCCATGACTGGATGAGAGAAAACGGCATAAGCCGTATGGGGCGCGGTCTGGTTAATACAATATCTTTGGGAAACAAAATAGCATATTGCTGTTGACAGCCACTCACGGACTCCCATACAGTTGCCCCACTTGCACATCCGCCGCAACGCACACCGCACCGCATGCACGGTACGGGGCGACCGGCGGAACCCCAGAACAGGAGCTGGCGCAAACTCATCCCAAACGGGATGGGGTGAAGCGCGGAAACCATCCCGCCTCATCATGTTGATTCCCGCAAATCAATTTGTTTTGCCAGCCGGGAATTATCGCCAGCAGCATACTTGTTCAAAGGGGCTTCAACGTGACGTCAAACCCTTCACCTGTTTCTTTGTGCCGATTCGGCAAGTTGATTCCTGCCCCTGAATTTTTCTCACAACTTGGTGCGCTTGATAAAGCTCATGAGATTTTGTGTGGTGTCTTTTTCGGAAAAATTAGGGGGTGCCGTATTTTCACGCAGCATAGAAACAAGGCATTGCAAGCGGAGTGCCAGTTTATACACCTTGAACGTGCCTTTCACGGCGCGTTTTAGGGTGTCTACTTCACGTTAGATGCTTAAATACTTGCTCACCATTGCGCTTGTTTTTTGTATGTCTGGATGCAGTACTGTTCGGAGCACAAAGCTATTGGTGCCAAGTTGGTTCGGGTTCTCAGAAATCAGCGAGGGTGTGTATGTGGACGACCAAATGTCACCCGCTCAGCGGCAGGAATTTCTCAAAACATTGAGCTTATCCAAGGAGCGAGTGTCGGCATTTTTCGGTAGCATTGAGGCATCATCCAAGGTGTTCGCTTGCTCCACCGAGGAGTGCTTTGTTTCACATGGCGGAGTAACCGCAAAGGGTAAGGCTTATGGAGCGTCTATGCTGTTGCTCTCTCCCCGTGGATTGGATGTAACAATAGCCTCTCACGAACTTACCCATATTGAACTTCATAACCGGGTTGGTACATTCAGGTCTTGGCGCGAAATCCCAGACTGGTTTGATGAAGGGCTTGCAGTTCTTGTTAGCGAAGACCCTCGACACGCAGAAGAGGCTTGGCTAAAGGCGACCGACAATGGCCGCAATGCACCAGAATTGAAGGCTATTGGCAAAGCAACCCCATTTGAAAAAGACAATTGGCAATTAAGCTACGGCACAGCGAGACGAGCAGTTGGTGAGTGGTATCTCCACGCTGGACGCGCTGGACTTACGCGCCTTATCATGGAAGTAAAAGGCGGAAAGGACTTCGATTCTGTGTTCAACACTATTGCATCAATCGAGAGCGCATCTAACCCAACATTCAACCCGGACTCCGCAAAAGCGCGGAGCCGGTTAATTCCACGTTAGCCCCTTTACTGCGTTACCAATGACTGCGGAATCTCAGAGCCAATCCAAAGAGGATGCCGACTTCAGGGCGGCGGAAGCTGAGCTAGCAATGGCAATCGGTCGGGTCGTCATACATTTCAACAATCTTGAAAGAGACCTTGGCGAGTTGCTGGCTGCGTTGCTGGAGTCCAAAAACAGTTTTGTGCAGACCGCGCTTGTGGCTTCCATGAGCTTTTCACAGAAGGTTGGCTTGCTTGCTGCTCTTTACCTCGAGAAGTTCAAGGATGATTCGGAACGGTGCGATGCTTGCCGCTCATCAATTCAGAAGTTACGCTCCCTCGATGAGGAACGGAACAGGTATGTCCATTCGTGCTTTGGTACAAAGACCTTCGGATCAAGCGAGTTTCTTCGAACCAAGCCAAAAACTAAGGGTGCGAAGGGCCTGTCGGTTGCTCGAGAGGATGTGGATATTCAAGCGATGAAGGCGCTAAAGGATCGAATATCGTCGTTTAGCTGGTTGGAACTCACTGAGCTCTATCGTGGCTGCATTGAACTGCGGGGCTAACCCATCATTCCAGTGGACGCTGCGCGATAAAGCCGCGCAGCACCCCTGAATTCAAACGTTAGAAGCCTATGCCCACAAAACCACTAGACCGCCTGATGTTTGTCCAAGGAGGCGTATGCTTTTTTTGCAAACAACCTTTGCCCAAGGCAGAGGCAAGTGTTGAGCATCTATTTGCCAGCGCAAATGGCGGAGGCAACAGCGACGAAAACTGCGTCGCTTGCTGCAAGGCGGTTAATGCTCTGCTCGGCAGTATGTCGCTCAAAGAAAAATTTCAGGTCGTGCTAAATCAGAAAGGGCAGTTCAAATGCCCCAACGGAGCTGGCTCTGCCAAAGCAGCCGCAAAGCCAAAAACACCGGCTATCGCAAAACCAAAGGATGAAAAGCTCGTGCTGGTTATTGCCAATCTGAAGCAGCGCGGCAACTCCAAACCCCGCACACTCAAGACCCTCACAAGTACCGTCTCCTCCCTCTTTCCCAAGGGTATTTCCGAGGCTGATCTCGCCGCATTGGTTCAGCAGTTGCAATCAACAGGCAAGGTCGCCGTGGAAGGGAGCAAGGTTACCTATGCGCTCTGAATTAACGGCTTCTAACCCTACAGTCAACCCGGACGCCGCAAAAGCGCGGCGTCCCTTAGCTTTACGTTAGGTGTTCGCCCACACTTTTTTTGACCTAGGCCGCTTGATTCGATACACTTTAGTCATGATTATTCAGCAACTCACCACTGAAGCAATGGCACTTCCGCTTTCGGAGCGAGTGATGCTCGCCCAAGAGTTGTGGCAAAGCATCGACGCCGGTTTGTCCAATACCGACGAGCAAAAGGCTGTGCGTGATGCCATTCGACGCGATCAAGAACTTTCCGCCGGCACCGTCGTGGGTCGCACTCACGAGGAGGTCATGCAGGCTGCGCGGCGCGCTATCGGATGCGCCTGATTTACCACCCTGATGCTGAGATGGAACTCATCGAAGCCGCACAGTTTTACGAGCGGCGAGTTTCGGCTCTCGGCTCTCAGTTCCTCGACGCAGCCGACATCGCCATCGGCGAAATCCAGAATGCTCCCGAGCGATGGAGCGTCATTGAGGCTGATGTCAGGCGTTACCTCATGCCCCGCTTCCCATACGCCCTCTACTACCGGGTTCTTTCGGATCATATTCGCATCCTTGCTTTCAAGCACAACAGCCGCCACCCAGATTACTGGCGCTACCGTCTCCCCGACAAAACCTAACCCTGCATTCGAGAGGGGCTGGCCGATAAGCGTTCTCTTCACGGCCTGCGGTTATTGAACTTTCGGTGGCTCCGGCCAAGTTTCGCGGTCGGCCAGCCCCTCAATTTGAACGTTAGAATTTCTTGCGCTCTTTTGCTATGATGCTGATTAAGTAGATCAAGTTATGAATTCAAACTACACAGCAGTAATTAAGCAAGATGCCCCATCATTAATGGAGAGATCGATGAAATATCTGAACAGCTTGATGTTGACCAGTGCCATGTTGGCTTTTACCGTTAACGCATGGGCGCAATCGCCAAAGGACAATCCCAAATGCGAGCCCAATCCGGTGTTCAACCGTTTCGCCGGTGAAATGATGGGCAACTGTGATCGGGCGCGCTTCAAGGACCTCAACCTTTGGCGATGGAAGAAGGCTAATGACCCGAAATCCGGCAACGAGTCGTTCAAGGTCGAGGGCGAATACTGGTATTACCTCAATCCCATTGAAAAGGACGCCAAAGGTCTACATCCCGGCATATTGGAAGTGGTCCGCAACTTTGAAAATGCCGTGCGCCAGGCCAAAGGCGAGGTGCTGTCTGTCAACTCCAAGTTGGTGTACTACCGCTTGCGCAAAGGAAACGACGAATTTTGGGGTGAGGCAGGTTGCGGGATGGAGAACAGTTCAGGGGGATGTTCGGGAATATCACACCAGGTCATTCGAGTAGCCGGCATGGAGCAGTCCGTCGTGGTCTCGTCCGAACAGATCGCCAAGGCGATGGGCGACGAGGGCAAGGTGGTTTTCTACGGCATTTATTTTGATACCGACAAGGCAACGCTAAAATCCGAATCGGCCCCGACGCTGGCCGAGATGGCCAAGTGGCTCACAACTAATGCCAGTGCGAAAGTCTTTATCGTCGGCCATACCGATATGCAGGGGCCAGTCGAGCGCAACCAGAAATTGTCGCGCGATCGTGCGGCTGCGGTGATCGCCGCATTGACCAAGGATCATGGCATCAAGGCCGACCGGCTTACCGCTGAAGGCATCGGGCCGTTGGCGCCGGTAGCGAGCAATGCCGACGAAGCTGGACGGGCTAAAAACCGTCGGGTTGAAATGGTGCTGCGCTAACCCGGTAGCCGAAGCGCTATGTGGCCTATCACGATGAATTGCGATGCCGCTTAAACTCAAGCGGGGCGCGCCAAAAGCGTCGCGTCACTTAGTTTCACGTAATTCATCAAAAAGAAAGCAACCTATGGCAAAGCTTGGTACCGAGAAAATCCGATAATTGTTCGCGTGCAAAACGAGGAGCGGTGGCGATACGTTGCAGAGCAATGTGATCGGCATGGTTGGCAATACATCATTGGC
>Ga0172380_10000567_pt1 | contig 70147 bp, 106 predicted proteins | sample Leawe162metaG_FD_119747 | JGI IMG/M metagenome (GOLD analysis project Ga0172380, IMG submission 119747) | Leachate microbial communities from a municipal landfill in Southern Ontario, Canada - Leachate well 162 metaG | ecosystem: Engineered > Solid waste > Landfill > Unclassified | place... | reverse complement strand
GACGGCCAGATATGCATCGCTGGTCAGGCCCACGTTATCCAGGGCGTGCGCGTGCAGCATGTCCGCGACGGCCAGATATGCATCGCTGGTCAGGCCCACGTTATCCAGGGCGTGCGCGTGCAGGGAGTCGGCCACGGTCAGCGACGTGGCCCCGGTCGTCGACAGCGTGACGTTATCCAGCGCATGGGCGTGCAGGCTGTCGGCGACGGCAAGCGCAGTGCCGGTGGAGAGGGTCGACGCATCCAGCGCATGCCCATGCGCCAAATCAGCGACAGTTAGCGTGACGCCTATCGACAGTGCCGCGTTGTCCAGTGCGTGCGCGTGCGCTGCGTCCTGTGCCGCCAGGGTGACGGTGCCACCGCCAGCCGATACCGGAACCGGGATGGCCTGGGGGGCGAATAGTTGCCATGGCGCGTCGAAAAACGATTCGACTTCCTCTGTACTCCACCGCCTTGCAAGCATGTGGAGATCGGAAATTCTCCCTTGGAATTTCTCGTCTGCCCCGTCCCATCCGAGTTTGTTCGAACTTGCGGACGTGGCCCCGAATGACCCCCCTGTCTGTGTTTGCTCAACACCATTTGCCCACAAGCGCAATCCGCTGTTGCTGTCGATTGCATCGCCCGTCAGAACGAACCGAATTCGCTCGCCCACGAACTGCGCCGGCATGCTGGCGAATTTCACTACAGTGGTGCCGTCGGCTACGCCCAGCACGCAGACATAGCTACTGGTGCCGCGAATCCACAGGAACTGTCTTGAGCCGGCAACCAATCCCAGCATTGCCGCGTAACTGCTGGTTGCAGTGACCTCCTCGTAGAACGTTAGAGTAAAAGGCGTCCCGAGCGGGATGATCTGACTGGCGCCGAAATCCAGGTAATCGGAGCCCGAAAACACAGCGCCCGTGCCGTCACCTGTGGGGCCTTGCGCTACCGTGCCATTTATCGTTGGGCGAAGCCCACCGACCTCATCCCGAAACCCACCCCCTGACGCCAGCGAGGATGAAAAGATCAACCCATTTGTAAGTGGGTTGATCCAATCAACTCCGACCGCCTCCTGCGGCTGGCGATCCCACGGCGCAGCGTATTGAATCAGCGCCATGACGCCTTACCGCACTTTCGCGTTCTTCGTCACCGATGTGCTGGATGCGCTGAAACTGATACCGCTTATGAACTCGCCCTGTCCATTGCTAGGCCACGTCGTGCCGCCGTCAGTAGAGCGCTGCAAGTAGATCGATACCGTTCCGGTTGCAGACGATCCGGGGGCCGCAGTCCATGTGATGTCAGAACCAAGATATTTGTTGGTGCTGTTGTCAACGCTGGTTGCGTTGCTGTAAGACACCGTGGACACGCTTACCGCGCTGATGTGCGCCGTCTCCGTCGAGAAAGTCAGCGAACCATCAGATGCGAACTTGAATGCGATGTCCTTGACCGTCACAGTCACCGATACACCTGTGCCGTTGTAGGCTTGATAGCGATAGCGGACGCCGAGCATGGTCAGCCCTGCGCAATCAGGTCAATGGCCGAATCAACGGCAGTTTGCACGGTCGCATCATCCGCTCCGGTGATCTGCGCAGCCGTAGCAAGACGATTCTTCGCAAGCACAGCCCATGTGAGCTTTTCAGCGGCAGCGCCGGGGTTATCCAGCGTTCGCGCCGCCCAAATGATGCGGTTTGCGTGGTTTGGCGTGTTCACAGCTTCGGCGCGGATCGTGTCGCAAGCAACAACGGCGGCAACGCGTATCTTGTTCTTTAGGCCCGCACCGCTTGCCGTGGTTGCGATGGTCAGAAGTTCGTCGTATGTAGCCATGTCGCCCCCTTAGCTTGGATCAGCCACTTCGTCATCAAACGCCGGGATGTTCACCGTGTTCGACCCGTTGGCCGTCAGCGCCTGGCTGGTGCAGGTCGTGACCCAGCGCAGCGTGGTGTCGCCTGACTTCGTGCCGGCGATATGCGTGGCCGTGCCGCTGGCGTCGATCAGGACACCCGCCTGCGCCGCCACCGTGAGCTTTCGCCCGCTGGTGTCGCCGTTGGCGATCGTGAAGTCACCGTTACCATTGCCCGGGGTCACTGCAATGTCTGCCAGCGAGTAGGTGGTGATGGCCTCGGTGTAGGTCGTAGGTTGGGCAGAACAGACGTTGATCTCGTCACAGTCGGCCAGATAGGCCAACATGGCGTCCATCGCCGCATCAATGACAAATTTAGCCATGGGTCACCGCCTTTTGTTTGTGGGACATGGGCTGCACATCCAGGGTTACGGGGTCGTCCGCTGCGGGTGCAGGGTCAGGCGCGCCGGCCTCCTTGGCCCATCCGTTCTTGACGAAGTACGCACCGTGTGCGTCGTCGATCGTGAAAATGTCGCCAGCCTCGAAGCGCTCGCGCCCATCGAGGAAGGTTGTGAGGCATTCAATTCGCATGTTTCTCTCCAATTCAAACTAGCACTACACACCGACCAGTGTCTGGTAAGCTGCGTACGTCAACCCGGCTCTACCGGTCCAGGCGTCGGCGTACGCACTGACATCCGCGTTGTTCGACCTGTTGGCATAGTCCACCACACCTGTGGCCGCCACATACCGAAGTACCAACCACGCGCCGCTGCTTGCGATCTTCCCGGCATAGAGGGTGTCCCCCTCCTGCACGTTGTTGACTACATACGGGTCGTCGTATAGTCCACTCGAGCCGTTACGCAGCGCCACATATCACCCCGTGAGCGAAGCCGCAAAAATCTTGGCCTTCTCGCGCAGCTCCGCCAATCGCGCCTCGTACGCGTCCACACTCTCGCTGGCTTCCTGCTGCTGCGAGAACATATCCGCCATTTTCTTGTCGTGATCCTGCTGCGACACCATGACGGCGTCCGTGAACGCCTGTTCTTTCTCCTGGGCCTTCGCAGCTGCCGCGGCGATCCGTTCTTGTGCAGCAGCTTCGGCTGCCGCCACCGCCCTTGCCGCGTTTGCTGCTGCGTCGCGCGCCTGGGCCCGAGCGTCAGCGTCCGCCTTGGCAGCTGCAGCCTGCGCTTCTGCCATTTGCGACTTCAGCGCGTCGACTTCTTCCTGCAACTTGTCCCGGCTTGCCACAAGCGTGTCGACCTCGGACTCGAGCGCGGTCTTGTGCTTCTCGGCATTGGAGAGGATGGACAGCACCGCGCCGGCACCGTTCATTGCGTCGATCAACGGTTTGAGAATGACCACGACCTGCCCAGCCTGGGCACGTGCGGCATCGATTTCTGATTTGTCCATAGTCACCTCAAGTCTGTTGGACCACCGTCAGCACGACGCTTCCGCTGGTGTACGCCGAGACGTTTATACGCACCGCCGTAACCGGGTAGGCCAAGCTGCCAGCGGTATCCGCCGTCTGGGCTGACATACCGGACACTGCCGTCCAAACCCCGGATGCGGGGACGTAGCTGTTGGCAAACACGTCGTCCAGTGTGTACTGAACGGTGTATGTCAGGTCCCCCGTCACGTCCGCCAGAAGGCTGACATTGAACGGAGACGTGCTCAAGTTGTTGAGCGCAATGGGTGTGGACGCCGCCTGTGACGACACCGTCCGCGTGATTGGCCGTGCCATGTCGGCCTCCTGTTATTTCTGGACGTAGTGCACGGTCACCACAAAACGACCTGCGGTCAACGTACCGCCGCCCGTGGCACTGCGCACCCACAGTGCTGTATCTGCGGTGGTGCTGGTCTGCCATGCGAGCTGCGTAGCAGCAGTCGCTGTTCCGCGGAACCGGCCGCCGGCGGTCGTGGCCACTGCGGCCATCAGCTGGGCGCCGCCCGATGCGTTGCCGACAGAAACCGTGGTGGTACCTGTTGCCGAAGCAACGACCTGATCAACGGTGATGTCGGTGATGATAGCGCCCATCGGGAGGTTACCGATACGCGTGTCGACGTTGCCGATCGTAGCACCCGTGAGGTTGCCCGTGTCGTACGTCTGCGCGAGAATGACGTTACCTGTATTGAGGCCGCCGGCTACAGTGCCTTCGCGGATGGTGCCGGCGCGTACTGGGCCGGAGAAAGTCGTAGTTGCCATGGGTATCCCCTGTGTGAGAGTTACCCGTACCGTCTACACAGTGTCTGCCAAGCCAGTCGGTACAGGTGGAAAATCTTGGTGTGCATATTCTGCAACAAAAAGGCCCCAAGCGGGGCCTTTTCGTGCTTCAACTATCAGGACGATCCGGCGCTGCCCCAGATGGCAAGCGGGTCAGACCAACCGAACGAGTAGCGTTCGCGCGCCTTGTAGCGCACGTTGCCCGTCTCGAAGTCACCTTCCATCGACGTCTTGATGCCGACACGGTTGAAATGCTTCAGGCCGTTGGGGACGTCCGTCATCATGAACCATGCGTTCGAGTCGGTCAGGAAGTTGTTGATCGTGTATCCGCTTCCGATCGTACCCAGCGCCTTGAGGGCGTTCAGGTCGTTGTCGGCGGTACCGACGCGAGCATCGGAACCCAGGACACGCTTCACAACGAACTGGTATGCCGGGGGCACCACCAGCTTGCGGGGCTTGGCTGCCACCAGCAGACCACGCTCATCGGTCCAGGCTTGAATCTGGATGACGGCCGCCTCGATGGCGGTTTCATTCAGGTCAACCGCGGTTGCCGGCGAGTTGTAGTTGGCACCACCATTCACCAGCGGGTGACCAACGCGGGAGCTGCTCGCGTTGACGCCGCACAGGGAAACAGCGTCGCCACCCAGGTAGGAACCCGAGAACGCGTTGTTCAGGATGCTGGCACCCTTGACCTGCTTGGTGTAGGCCATGGCGCGCGCCAGGGCCTTGGTGTAACGACTGGACAGGCTGTCGTACAGGTTGTCCTCCATGGCTTCCTCGGTGATCGAGAAACCCATGGCGATCGTCTCGTGGATGTACCGCGAGGTGAACGCTTCCTGTGCCGTGTCGTACGCGATGGCAGAACCCTCGTTCTTCACCGGTGCTGAGCCGAAGCCGGAGAGTTTGGTCTCTTCTTCGAACGACCGATCCGAGGATTCGGTTTCGAAGATTTCGGTGTGCTGGTTCTCGTACGATTTGTACGACAAGCCAAACAACCCGTTGAGACCAGGGAGCAACTCCTTGAGTAGCTGTGCGCGTGAGATTGCCATTTCTGATTCTCCTTACAGGCCGACGGCTTGCGTCATCATGTGGTAGCCGGGATTGAACTTCACCAGCACGTCGGGAAACGCGTCGCTTGCGGGCGAGACGTGCGCGACGATGCGGAAAGCCGCGGTGGTGGTCACGATGGTCGCATCCAGTGCGCTGGTCGAGTTGCCCGTGGTCGTAGACCCGGTGCTGGTCGACTGCACGGCGGCGAAGAACGTGTTGGTACCAATGACGGTCTGGGCGCCGGTGCCGTCCAGCTGTGCCTGGAACAGCACATTCGGGTCATCGACGACGAAAGCCGTGATGGACGTGCCGGCCGGGGCCGCGTACCCAGTCGGGTAGTACTGCGAGAAGATCAGCTGACCTTGCGCATTGACGTACGAGCAACCGGTGAACACACCCAGCGCGCCGGTAAGGTTCGTGCCAGTTGGGAACGCGTTGGTCGTGGCGTCTGCGCCAGTTGCCGTAGCCAGGGCCACGTAACCGTCGGCGCCCAGCGTGACAACCTGTCCATTGAACAGATTGGTGCCTTCGCCCGCAGGGTCGATGAGGTAGTGCGAAACGGCGCCGGCGTACGGCAGTCCATCGGCACGCTTGATGGGCCGTAGCCCGTAGGGAGCAGCAGTGCTTGCCATGAAAATCTCCTATCGAGAAGAACCTTTGCCAAATCCCGGACCGCGGGTCTCTTCCGACTTTCGATCGGAAAATAGCGGCATACGGGCGTCGTTGTTACGCATGAAATTGTTGTCCACAGACGTCATCTGTGCGTCGTTCTGCTGCTGGTAGTAGCGCTCGCGGGCCTTCGCCCGTTCACGCGGCATCCTGCACAGCATCAGACCGCCAATCTCCACGTTCCCCTCCTTCGTGCCCAGCAGCTTCAGCTCCGGATGATCCGTCACCTTGACTGGTTCCCACCCGTCGCGAAAACGCTTGGAGGCGTTCATCGGGTCCAGGGTTCCCATGACGTGCGTCGCAATGTAGCGGTACACGAAATTTGGGTCCTCTTTCGGGTCTGGCAGGGCACTCGCAGGGGCGTATTCGTAGCGAGTCTCGGTATCGCGCGACTCGGCGTCGCGGGGTGTGCGATCAGTTGCCATCAGCGTTCTCCAGTTTTGCCACTTCCATGGCGTATTGTTGGGGTGTCATTCCGAACTTCTTGGCCAACGCGACCTGGGTCGACGTCAGTTGAATCTTGCGTGGTCCGGCGGCAACGCGGCCGGCAGGCGCAACAATCGAAGTTGGTTTTTTGGGGCCCCCCTGGAAACGATCGGGGAACGTGCGGCGCACGGCCTTGTCTATCTGCGAGAAGTACTCGTCTGTGCGGGTGTAGTCCAGCCCGTGTTTTTCGACCAAATCCTGATGCAGCCCCAAAGCGTAGCCGGTCATTGCTTTGTCGCCCCCTTCTCCGAACCATTTGTTGCTGGACATCCATCTGGACGTCTTTTCATCAAGGGTCGGAGCCGGGTTGGGTGCCGATGGTGGCGACTGTACAACAGTTTTTTCGTTTTGTGTTGGCTCAAAACGAAAATCTTCAGCTTTTTGTTTCCGAACCTGCGCTTCGTACAACTCACCCTGCGCCTCCACCGTGGCGTCTGTGTCAAATGCCTCCATGGCCGCCTTGAGCTTGGCCTTGGCCGCGGCCACATCTGCGTCGGCCATTGTCTTGGCCTGGGTGGCGATGACCTCGACTCCCTTACCGAACCGCTGCTGGAGCTGGTCGCGCTCGGCCCGCGTGGCCCGCAACAGCTTGTCCATCTCCGCGTGCTCGCGCTCGAGAGCTTCCCGTTTGCGACGCTCGTCGTGTCGCGCGTGTGTCAGATTCTTGATCCGGTCCTGCACCTTGGCCGAGTACTGGCTGACCTCCTCGTCGGTCGGCTCGTCTACCTCGCCCTCCAGCGGTTTGCGGCCGCGATCGGCTGGCGGGGTGTCGTCAACGATCTCGACTTCGATCTCATCCTCGGGTCTACCCGTAGGCTTCTTGTCGTCGTCTTCGACTTCGTCCGGGAACTTGAATTCTTCGTTTGCCATGGTCTACTCCTTATGCGCGACTTATGCCGCGTGGGTCTTCAATGGTTCCGTCCACCTGATCGTCATTAATTAATCGGAATTCCCGACCAAAGACCTTGAACCGGGTGCCGGCATACGCGCGGGTCAACACGAAGTCGCCCTCCGCACACCAGGGTCCGGACGGGAATTTCTTCTCGTCTTTGTACGCGTCGGGCCCGACCTTGAGGACGAACAGCACATGCGAGGTCAGCTCCTCCGCCCGCTGGACCTCTGCCGCCTTGACGATTTGCGTCCCATCGAACGTGTCTTTGACCTCGGGTACGACGCAAAGCAGCCGCCAACCCGTGGGCATCGGTACTGTCTTGGCCTTCGTCCCGTCTGTCTCGCCGTCCGCCGGCGCATCCATGGCGGAGATGTTCGGTACCTTGAACGATTCCGGTAGTGTGAACTGATCCATTTTTACCTCTTGTGCATGACATACCGTGCCAAGACGGGGCGGTGCCAAACCCGCCATTCGTGGCTACAACTCCTCGTTGTCCTGCTTACGCGCGCGCTCCTCCAGCTCGTCGACCATCTCACTGGCCAGCCTGAGCCCGCGTATTTCCCCGCGAACGCGCTCATCGCGTTCGAACGAACCCGTGCCAGTCTCAAGGTTGTCCAACCTCGACTGCACGTCTTCCTTGATCTTGTCCCGCAAGATGTCGCAAAAACTGTTGATCATTTACCGGCTCCTGGCGCCGGTGGCGCCGGGGTTGTCTCTTTGCCCAGGCGTATGCCCTCGGCAGAAATGTTGGCATCTTGCTGCTGCTGGCGCAGCTGCAGGTCGCCCGTCTTGGACTGCACATCGACACCCAGCTTCTTCTCCTCGAGGTCGATTTTGTCGGCGTTGTAGGCGATGTCACCCTTGACCTTGGTCTCCTTGACGGCGATCTCGCGATCTTTCTGCTCCAGCTTCTTCTGCTCGAGCATGAACGCCGGGTCCTGGGCCATCTGCTGCGCCTGCTGCTGGGCGGCCATTTTCTGGTTCTGCATCAGCGCCTGCTGCGCGGCCTGGGCCAGCAACGGCGCCAGCTCCTTCTCGACCTGCGGGTCCATGTCGTCTTCGGGGTCTGGCAGCGGGGCACCCAACTGCTGCGCGATGTGCAGCCGGTAGGCAAAGCCCGCATGCTCGGCGATGTGCGCCATCAGCGCGCCCTGCATCAGCTGCGCCTGGGGATTCTGGCCAATCGCCGCCTGGACCTTGGGGTCCTGCAGCAGCATCTGGTGCACGGCCATGTGCGACTCGTGGTCCTGAATCATGAATGCCTTGACCGGCTTGGCGTGCAGGATGTTCATGTTCTCCGTCACCGGGTCCAGCGGCTTCATGTCCTCGGGCATCGGAACAATCTTGGCCGCGTTCTTGATCCCCAGCACCTCCAGCATGCCGCGGTGCAGCAGCGGCAGATTGTAAATTTGAGGCGCCGAATCCGACATTTGCAGTGCGGCTTGGTGCTGCACAACGCGTTGTGACAAGGTCGATGCGTTCGGGTCGCTGACCGGGATGATGTCGACCATCTCGAAGTCGGCCTTGCGCGCGCTTCGCGAACCCACGTCCGGGTCGTACGTGTAGTCCTCATCCTTGTAATCGCGGATCACCGTGGCGATCAGCTTGAACTCCTGCTTCAGGACGTAATGGCAACGCGCCTGGACGGCGGTCATCACCTTGAGCGTGCGCTCGAGCAGCGCCAGCGTAGTCCCAACCGGCGCGTTGGCCGACATGTCGCTGATCTCGATGTCCGCAGTCGCCGCCAGCCGGCGGCCGTCCTCGATGATCTTGTCCAGCAGCCCGGCCAGCACGATGCTCGGCTCTTTGTAGGGTAGCGGCATGATGTTGTCGCGGATCGTGCCCGAGGCCACGTCCACATCGCGGAACTCGCCAGGGCGGATCGGCGCATTCTCGCCCTTGACCCGCAGGCCCTTGGCCTTGTAGCCGCCGGGCAGGTTCGACAGGGTGCCCGCATCAACCAACTGCCGCAGAATGGATGTCGCCGAGCGCGCGTAGCCGCCGACAAGGTGAAACAGCCCGAATCCGTACGCGCCGAAGCCTGGGACGTACTGATAGTGCACAAAATGCTGCTTTTTCAGGTGTTTTTCGTCCGTTTCCGCCCAATTCCGGCGTATCGACAGGACGATTGTCTGTCCTTTGACCAGCGTTACGACGTACGGCAGGGGCGCTTCGCCGTCGTCAAATGGCACCTCCACGTCCCCTTCGACGTATTTTCCCAGGCACAGGTCCGCGTGGACCTCGTAAATCTCCGGCCGCGTGTCGTTTATGGGCGAATTCCCGGCTTTCTTGTCCTTCTCGTCCTGAATGTCGTCGGAACTGGCCTGGGCCTCCTGCACATCCACGTCGCGGTAGAACCCGCTCTCCTGCAGCCTCCCGATGTCGACCATCGTGCGCCGCATCCGGTGCGTCATCCGGTTGCACGTACCCATGTCGGTCGTGCCGTATGGCAGGATCACGTCCTCGGCCGGCACAAACATCGACACCTGTCGCCCCAGCGTCGGGTCGTGGTAGACCTTCTTGAACGCCGAGCCCGACATTGGCAGGTTCCACAGCATCCGCTCGTGCTCAGGCCGGTACTCCTGCATCACGTCGGTCAACTGGTGGTTCATCTCCTCCTCGACGCGCGCGGCGGCTTCCTTCTTCTCCGGTGTTTCTTTACCCAAGATTTTTGTACGCACCGGCCCACTGGCGGGGAATGTCTCGGTGGTCAGCTCGGCCTGGAACCGTACACACGCCTCGGTTATCAGCGGGTGATACACCCCGCAGGCGCCGGGCCACGGCTCCGTGCGGTCCTCCAACGACAGACCCAGCAACTCCAGCCCGGTCTTGTATGCCCGCTCCCAGTCGCTACGCGCCGCGAGGTCGAACAAAATCTCATGCTCCAGCTCGGAGGCCAGCTTGGTCAATGCCTGATCGGGCATGACCTCGGCGAGGTTGTCTCCGTGGCCCACCAGTGTCACCTCGGTGGTGCCGTCGTCATCGTTGGCCGGCGCCCCGTCGTCGCCGACATCCGCCAGAATCTCGACCTCGATATCGGGCTCGGCTGCCTCGGCCAACCCGGCCGGCGCCGGTGTCATCGTCTTTGCAATGGAATTGACCGCCATTTTGAATCCCTCAGTAGTAACTGACCGGCCGGCGCAGGTCTGCGTCGTCCAAGTCATCTTTCTCGTCTGACTTCAGCCGGATGAGCCCGCCCTGGCGGATGCGCATCATCGCCTGCACCGTCGTGTCGTACAGGTCGTCATGCTCCCCGTTGGGAAACTCGGCCACCTGATCAATTAATTCCTTCGCCCAGCGGTGGTCGGACGCCCAGACCATGCCGGAGGCGAACATGTCCGCGATCGCATTGCCCCGCGCGCGCTTGTCATTGGCCACGCCGCCGCCCTTGCGCGATGGACTGTACTCTGTAACCGGCACTCCGATCAAGCGCATTTCCTGAATCAGCGGCGCGCCGGCGGCCTTTTTCTCGATGATCACCATGTCCGGCTCCCACTCCTCGTAATACTCGAGGGCGAACTTCTTGAGGTCCGGAAACTCCTTGCGGCCCTGCCATGCGTCGAGCAGGATGATCTGCATGGCGTCGTCCTCGTTCTCGTTGACGAACAGCCCCCAGGTCGTGACGGCGCTTGGGTCGGCGCTGGATTTGGCCTCGTGCGCGGTGTCCCAGCTCTGCAGGATGATCTCGCACTTGGGCGGTTTCTCCTTGTCCCACAGCCGCCACCACTCGCGCTTTATGATGGCGCCCTCCTCGGACGTGGGCTCCTGCATGTACTGGGCGGCCCAGAACTGCGGGAACATACTGGCCTTCTTGGCCAGGAGCTGCTCGATCGGCCACTGCTCGGGCCACAGGGACTTGCCCGATGGCATCACCGCGGGGAACCTGATCTCCTTCCACTGGGTCGAGTCCGAGTTCTGCTCGGCCCACTGCAGCGCGCGCCCGATCGGGTCCTTCTTGCCCCAGCGCGTTCCGATCATGATGATCCGCCCGTTGGGCATGAGCCGCTGCATCGGGCCCACCTGCATGTAGTTCCACGCGGTGGCAAATATCGTGTCCGGGTTGGCCAGCACCGCCTGCTCCGAGACCAAGTCATCGGCCACCAGCAGGTGGGCGCCGTGCCCGGCCACGTTGGCCCCGATACCGATGGCCAGATACTTCCCGCCCTTGGTCGTGGTCCAGTTGTTGGCAGCGGACTTGTCAGCCGAGACCACGGTGTTTGGGAATATCTCCCTGTAAATGGGACTCGTTATCAGGTTGCGCACCTGCCGGCCGAAGTCCGCGGACAGGTCAGCGGTGTGGGTCACCATCATGATGTGATGGGTCGGGTTGTGCCCCAGGTACCACGCCACGAACAGGTACGAGATCGTGATGCTCTTGCCGAACCGCGGCGGCATGGACACGGTCAGCCGGGGCTCCTCCCCGACCAGTACCCGCGCCAGGGACTTGGCCATGTTGCGGTGATGGGGCCCCTCCTTGAACTCAGGGTAAACCCTATGACAGAAGGCCAGGAAGTTGCCGCGGTAGTCGTCGAGGTCGCGTATGCGCTGCAGCTCGTCCAAGTCGGCCAGCAGCGTCTCCTTCTCCGAGGGCGACATATGCGGCAAGGCCGCCAAGATGGCGGCCTGACCTTCGGGCGAGAGCATGTCCATGGGTTACTCCGCCTCCGGCGACTCCAACAGGCGTTTCTTGCAGCGCTCGATCAGCCACAACACCGTCCCGCCGTCGGCGTAGGTGGAGCTGAAAAACTCCTCCCCGTCGGCGTCCCAGCCCATCAGCACGAACCCCTCGACCTTGCCCTTGAGGTTCTCAAGGACCACGTCTGGGTCGAGGTCCAGCTTCGTGACGCCGGTGAAGGGGATGATTTTACTCATCCGCTACCAGCCGTTCGCACACCGTCACGTTGCGCGCGTCGTACACGTACAACTCCTTGGTCTCGCCGTCCTGCAGCAGGATCACCTCTGTTTTCCCGCCATCGCTTACGACGATCTCCACAACTTTCGTGGCTGCGCAATGGGCGGTTACTTTTACTGTCGATGTCATGGCCGGTCCTTGTGGTTAATAACTCTGATACGTCCCGCACCGTGGGCACATGTGCCCCTCCTCGGTGAGCGTGAATAACTGGTTGCCACAGTCGCACGTGCGAACCAGCGTGCCCTCGGGCGGTGCGAACTCAAATGTGAACATCCCCATTCGGCGATGGCACTCTGGACACTCCAGGCGCTGGGTTCCAACCGGTGCCACAGCTTCCCATGTGTGGTCGCATCCAAGGCAGAATGCGTGCCCAGTAGCGTGTGGGTCTTGGGCTCCGGGTTTCTTGAACTCGAGGATGGCTGCCATATCATCGTCCCCAGGTCCTGGGCTTCCTCGTCGCCCGGTTTGTCTCCGGGTTGTAGTGAAAGTCCTGGGGCTTGACGCCCGCGCCCGCGGCCTTGGCCGCCCGGTCCTTGGCCCTGCCGTCGGCGCCCAGGTTGTCGCGGGTGGTCCCCGCGGGCGTGAGCCGGCCCTTCTCGTCGACCTGACCCCTGGCCTTGAGAAGCGCCAGCGCCATGGCCGATGGGTTGGCAACGTTTTTCTGGGCCTTGAGCTGCTCGGTCAGGCGTTCGACCAGACCGGGCCCGTGGAACTTGTGGTCGGTTGTCACAGTGTCGTCCGTTTTGGCCGTGCTACTGTGACAGGGGTTGGGGTCCAGTTACGCACCGCGCGCCCTGCCGTAGCCCCGGCGCACCATGCCGCCGGCTTTGTACCCCACCGCGTCTCGCTCCTGCTTGGCCAACTTCTCGTCACGGGTCATCTCGCCCTTCTTCTTGAAGTCGGCGCGGTTCAGCGCGCGGTCGGCAAGATAGCCACCAAATACGCGGGTCCCCATACGCTTTGCATCGTCTTCAGCAGCCATCTCGTTCTCCTATATTAGTCGGTACTTACTTCTTCAGGGTTTGTATCGTGAACGCCTCGGGTTCAGGGATGACCGTGGCCTCCTGCACCTCGACAACCTTGGGCAGCAGCCCGGCCAGCCTGGAGCGTATCCGGTCCTCGATCGCGCCGGCGTCGCCGTCCGTGCGGGTGATGGACACGCGCTCCGTGAAGCTCCCCACCTCGGTCAGCTTGCCGGTCAGCTCCAGGGCCCGCAGCGCGACCTTCGGGTTCGGGTCCTTGCTGTGCTCGAGCAGTTGCGCCACCACGTAGCCCCTGATCTCCTTGGCCTGCTCCACGAAGTCCCAGTCGTACTGGGACAGCATGCCGGCGAGGTGGCGCACCTGGGCCGGCGCGCGTAGCGCCAGGATGTTGGCCTTGGCCAGGATGGGGTCGGCGTCGGGGGAGGTGGCAACGGCGAATGCTTGCCGGACGTTGTTTTTCTGCAACTCGTCCAGCTCGTCCGCGTTCCCGTCGAAGTCCAGCATGCTGGCCGTGCCGGCCTGGGCGTCAAGGAGGTCCGTGACGTCGGCGGCGTCCAGTGGCGTGAAGTCCGGGTCGATGAGATGGGAAAATAGCGCCGTCCCCGCCTGGGCGGAGGGTGCGGCTGCAGCTGGGGTTGGTGACTCCATGCGCGGGAGTGTATACTGGCTGCGCCGGGGGTGCAACTCCGGAGTGCCTTGCGGCACTGTCGTGCTCCTTGGTCATGCAAAGACCTTGGTCCCCGCATCGAGTTTGGCTCTGCGGGGATTTTTTTGGCTGGTCAGCCCGTGATGTCGCGCAGGTCTTGGTACGCCCTGAGCATGGCCACTACATCGCCACTCATGACCGCGCGGTCGGCGGCGGCCAAGGACTGCTCGATCATTACGGCGCCAAACGTCCCGGCCGGTCCGATCTCCCTGTAGTGCCCGAGAACCACCCGTACGCGGGCCTGTTCTTCCGGGAGGGCTTCGCCTAAAGATTTTTCCATGTCGTTTCCTTTGCGGGTTGGGTGTTCATAACTTGACAGATTCTACACCACCCTGCGGAATTTTTTGCAAAAAATTTTTTGGGCCCGGGTTGTCAACTTCTTGACAAAACGCCTTTAGGCTGCAGTCTGATTAATTAATCATGTTCATTTCTTAACAAATACCAAAGCTATGCTACAAAAAGCATAGCAAAACCAATCGTTTGAGTGGCACGATTAATTAATCATGTTCATTTCTTAGCAAATTCCGAGGATTTGAGTGGAACAGTGTTTATATATCTGCGCCACTGTGCTACCTATAAGGGGGCCCCCACCCCCTCTACCCCCTGCCGGCCCCCCTGTAATGGGGCTTTATACCCCCCATTGTTAAGATATGGACATGTTCTGGGGATTGGCTCTGGGACATACACAGGAGCATGACATGCAAGCACAACGTACACCGAACCAGTCAATCATCCGCCGCTACATTGCAGCTGTGCAACGCACACGACGCATGAGCAAGCAGGTAGATACGTGGAACTTCGAGATCGCACAGGCCCATGAGATGCAGGTCGCGCAACGTATGGGCGCCGCTGATTGGAACGCGTACTACGCGCAGCAGCAACAGCGCACCGATTAATTAATCGCACTAACTCCCGACGCTCGGGAGTTAGTCGCTCTCGCACAGCACATGCAATGTCGCGTGTGTTGTGCGTTGGCGATGTGCCAACATCTTCAGGAGAACTACTATGTCTTTCAAATCCCTCGCCGTTGCCTTCATCAACACCAATGCCAAGCTGTCTACCCTGGCCGCTGACATGCGTGCGCACTTCGAAGACCCGAGCGATCGCGCCTTCGTGCGCAGCGAGTGCATGCCCATCATCGCCGAGCACTACAACATCAAGCTGGTCGCGAAGGAGCGCGGCGAAGGCTTCACGCTGCCTGAGTCGCACAAGTCCTACAAGACTGCGGCGAACATGTTGTCGCTCATGGTCAATGCCATCGTGGGTGAGCGCAGTGGCCACACGACACGCAAGGAAGTCAAGGTGACACGCGCCATGAAGGCAGCGGCTGCGTCGTTCATCGAAACGTGTGGCAGCAAGGCCGCGGCGATCGCTGCTATCAAGGCTCTGTAATACATAATTACGGAGTCATTCAGTATGCGGATGGTGGTTAACCCGGTTCCACCTTCCCCGTTGCAGATGCAACGTGCCCTGATTAATTAATCAGGTACCGGGGTTGGTAACTCCCGAGTGTCGGGAGTTAGTGGTATATCTTCAGGAGAATGAAATGAATTTGCTTTACACCCTGTTTCGTCGTGCCGATATCGAGGCTCCTGTCATGGCTGCCCAAGCCTACGTGCAGTCGCGTCCCGTGGATGCTGCTGATCTCGGGGATATCTTCAAGCTGCCCTATGTGACCTGCGTGCGTGACGGGCGCGGTGTCATCGTGCGTGACAAGGACAGCTACAAGCCGGGCGATGTGGCGCCGAAGCTGTACTTCATGACCGAGGCCGAAGTCCGCTTCGGTACCGAGGTCGAAGCCCGCGCGCACATCCTGCGCCGCTTCTGGTAACGGCTAGGCTCACCCTCGTGGCGCTTGCATTGGGCAGGCGCCATCATGGGTCAGCTTCGCTGGCCTAACTCCCGATGTTCGGGAGTTAACACCCGCCACGAGAGTGGCACTTAGGAGAATGAAATGAAATTCGTATCAGGCTACACATCCCGCGGCATCGCCAAAGACAACATCCGTCCCGCGCTCCTGGCGCAGGCAGCCACGCAGGAGGGAATCACACTGCTCGAGACCCGACATAGCGATGGCATCAGCTACGCCACGTTCACGTACCCGCGCAACCCCAAGGTGCCGGCACTGCTGCAGCCCCCAGCTCCAGCTGTCATCGACTTCCCTTGGGCCAATGCCCGCTGCTACGTCAACGGCGTGACTACCTACGGTGACCCATTGGTTGCCCCAATGGTGATTACCCGGCACTCGCGTGCGCACCGCCGCCTCATTGCGCGGGCACACCACGCACGACGTACCGTCGAACTCGCGAACGGCGGGTCCTACGGTCAGCAATAGTCAGTAACTGCCGGACGTAACTCCCGAAACTCGGGAGTTAGTGGGAAAGTGTTGCGTGCATACAACACTTTTCCTTCACGTCACTTTGGGGCATCCATTTTCACGTACGTGGCGTACTCTCACCACGTAGCGTCTGCGCTAAGTCGTTGATTTTGAATGTGCGCGCCCTCTTATATATATATCTCTATTAAAAGAAAGAATATATATATGGGGGAGGGAAAATATATGTGCATATACGTGCGCACTTTCCCGGACACATGGCCAGGGAAACTTAGGCGCACACTCATTCCTGAGTGTTATAAACTTTCGATCACTCGCCAACTATTTTTCCTTACGCGACAACGACTTGCGCGAGATGTGCCTTGGCCCTACGCCGGCACGCCGCGAAGAATGGATGCCCCAAATCGTGTTTCGTCTATTCTACTGGCAGGGTCCGACATAGAAGCCTGCTACACTGATCCTTTTTGAGGAGTAATTAATCATGGAATCATTGGACAAATCATTGCGCCGGGCCATGGCCCACGCTGAAATACCACCGCAAATGCAGTACCGACTCATGAATGCATTCGCGAAGGTGCGCCAGTTGAGCGCAGAAGATCGGATGGCCGATCAATTAATCATGTTGAGCGAGTGCCTGAAGTCTGCGCGATCGTCGGCGCGTGCACCCGGCGCGACGCCAGCGAAGGCTGAGGTCTACAACCTATATGCCAAGCTGTTGGAGAAAACCCGTGCCGAGATCACATCTGCACTGCGCGGCACGCCCGAGAACCCGGAGCCTACCTTGCAGGAGATTCGCAAGGCCAGGACTGAACTCAACCATGCACGCGCCGATCGCGACCCGCCACTCCCTCCATTGGGTGAGCGCACCACCTTATGGCCCTCGTGGATACCCCCGCACATCAGGGACAAGTACACCGAAGCACTGCGCGACGTGCAGAAGGACACCAAGGTGGCAGGCAAGGGTGCGCGCGGCCGCACCCTGATCCCATTCTCCACACTGGCGCAGCGCGAGGCCCTGCGCGTGCGCTGGCAGGTGCTGGCCGAGAAACCCCAGGAGCATGTGAAGGCGTGGGAGGCAGCTGAGCAGGCGCTGAAAGATAGTGATAACACGTTCACCGCAACGATCCCCCGCATCCTCACCGAGCGCCGGCGCGCCGCACTCGAAGCCCTGCGCGTCATCGGCAACAAAACATCCCACACCTCATCAATCTCTTGGGAAGATGTTCCTCCAGTGGACTGGACGCACGTGCTGGACCCTGACACGAGAGCCAGACTCCGCGCAGAGGAGCGCGATGCTGGCGGGGATGGACATACCCGAAGTCCAGGGGAGCGGGCGGAGCCCGGCCCGGGCAGCAATGGTCAGGGCGAGGCACCAGAAACCGAATCACTAACTCCCGATGGTCGGGAGTTAGGTACCGACGCCGGTGAGGCGTCAGAAGGAGAGTGAGATGATACAAAAAGGTCACAAGAAAAACTTTGACACGCTGAAAAAGGCGTTCGCGGCAGGAGACGTAGCGCTCATGGAGTGCACAGGCAAAGCCAGCGGTAAGCCGGTGGTAGTGCTGTGCATGGTTGGGTACGACAACGGTGATTTTGTGTTCACACCCGTAGCTACGTTCTTCGATGGCAACCCATACGAAGAACTACTACCACCAGCTCCAGAAGGAGAGTGAGATGAGAAAGAAACAAATGACATTCCGCGAGGCGCTCATTGCCGCGCGCCCGTTGATAGCGAGTTACAAGGTAGCTTTCATCTGCTACGCGCTTGAGCGTGTGACCGGGCACAAACGGTACTGCAAACGTATCGAGCGTCAGCTGGAGGGTTGCGCTAGTTACGGCGGGTGGCTGTATGAGAATCACTACGAGACATGGAAGCGCATGGACTTCCGTGACTTCCGTAACGGCCGCTTGCAGTGGATCGACTACATGATCGCGCAAGAGGAGGCCAGGGGGAGATGAAAGAGAACGACGAGCCCATATTCGTGCAACTCGCGCGACCCCCTGGCCTGCACCTACTCACGGGTGTGGACTACGGCAAGGGCACGCACACCCACTACCACGGCAACACCGAAGAGGTCGACTGCATCAGCTTTCGCATCGATGGTGTGACCTACACCGTTACGGAGGACCCCGACGATGGGTATCGCTCATCTGCGGGTGATGTGGAGGTCTCGGACAAGCCGATAACGAACAGCTTCGGACCCGTCATCGTACGAGCCGAGGTATACGGTGTTCGTGGTTGGGACGCTGAGACCCCCGAGGCCGATATCCTGCGCCTCATCGACGTGGAGACAGGCGGCGTTGTCCTTGAGGTCGGCACGAGCTACTCTGACAGCTACTACCCAGCGTGCGTGATGAATTTCAATCCTGAGAATCTGGTGCACAACGCGCACCTGAAAACCGCACCGGCCGGCAGCCGGTAACAACGGGGCAACAACCCCATAGGAGCATGACATGGCAAAGATAAACAACCAAACAGCATTCCTGATCGCAACGCGGGTATCCACGAAAGCGTTCGAGCATCTGCTGGTACCCGCGCAAGAGACGTTCAACACAATGCTGCTCGCAGCGTACTACGAGGCAGTGCAAGGTTGTGGGTTCACGCGCGAGATTGCACGCGCAATCTACAAAGCGCACGGTGACCAGGGCAATGGTCACTACCGTAGAGTGGGGCAGGCCACGTTGCAGTGGGACGTCAAGGGCAAGGATAAGAAGGTGCAGCACAACGTCATGGTGTACGCCGCCGATGATGACAAGGCTACTGTGCCTGAACACGTACTGTCGATAGTCAACATCACCGCGCCCAAGACGATCGATCTGCTCAACAAGCAGAGCAAGTACGTCAGCGATCTGCAAGACAAGGCGAAGGCCATGCGCAAGGACATCGTTGCGCAGATCGACGGGCGCACGACCAAAGTGGTGCTGGACTCCTGGCCCGAGCTGCGCGTGTTCGTGGAGGAGGTGTTCCCGCAGACCAACGTGGCACCTAACCCCGTACCATTCCAGATGCTGCTCAACAAGCACCTCAAGGCCCTGCCGGCACCCCAGGCTGCGCCAGCAATGGTCAAGTGAAACCTTAACTCCCGATGGTCGGGAGTTAACAACGGGGGATACCCCAGAAGGAGAGTGAGATGAAAGAACGTATTTGGCACAAGGGCCCACCGCCACATGTGGGATGGTGGAACGCGAGCGTATACAGTAACGAAAACTGCTGGCGCTGGTGGGACGGCAGCAACTGGAGTGGGGTTTCGTATCCGGCGCTTAAGGCCGAAACAGCGGCGCACTATGCGCTCACGCCAGCGGCCGAAGGTTTAGCCCGGATATTCTGGACCGACTACTGGCCCGAGAACGCCAGGGTGCCACGCGTGGACCCGCGGCGCGCGGACGACGTGAAGGCAACGATGCACACGCGCAACGACGAGGTGCAGCGTATCTTCCGGGCCAACTGCGTCAGCTACTCTGGCAACTACGAGGTTACGCCGGGGCAGGCTCTGCGTATTGCCGTATTGATGTGCATCGATCAACCAAGGAGCATGACATGAAAGACAAGAAACCAACCCCGGCCCCAAAGGCCAAGGCCCATCGCGACCCCAGCATCACCGAGGCCAACCGCAGGGCGCGCATCGAGCGCGACAAGCGGCTCAAGGCCAAGGCAGCAGCACGCCTTGCCAAGCGCAGGATGACGCGGCTGCAGCACAGCACGCCGGCACCGGGGGCAGGGGTATGAAACAACGCCAGTTCAAACGCAAGTCCATGCACCACCCATCGCGGGGTAACGCAGGCCCACGATGCAAGATGTTCGCAGCAGGGTGCATCACGTGTGCACACTGGCATTTCTACGATGTGTTCGGCAAGTTCCCGCCTTACTTCACTGACGCGTACCGGTACAGCAACGCACTGGAGAGAGCGTTCGGGGATGAAGCCAATGACACACCCTGGCCCGATGCGCGCAAGCTGCGCGTGCCCATGCCGATGCCGACAACTGAAGAGGAGAACGGGGATGAGCGCTAGGCGCGCGGCCGCGCGAAAGAAATATCCACGCGAGGTACGCAGGGCGGCCGCTACCGCAGACAACGAAGCGGGCATGCAGATACTGCGAGACTGGCTCGAGCTGCTCGTAATACAACACGCCGACGCGTACCACGCGTACAAGCTGGAGAAGCTGAACAAGGAGACGCGCGTTGGTATTGCGCTGCTTTGGTTCCCGGATGTGGCCGGCGTCGCACGTGCAGGCCACACCGAAATGTACATCCGCAAGATCGTGCGAAGCGCACGTGACAAGGCAGCTCGCGCAGTGCTGGCTGCATACGACAAGGAGAGAATGAGATGCGGAAACCACTGACGTGGTGGCTTATGTCCGAGGCGGGCAAGGCCACATGGGAAGCGCTTCAAGCGCCCGCGGACTGGAAACCAATGGGCGAACACACCATCAAGCACGCACGCTTGCCTATTGTCCTGTGGACAGCAAACGGAGCGTGGGCACTCGCTTTGTACGATGGCGGGCGGGTCAAGGTGTTCACTTTCTGGGACAGGGGTCCCTGCTACAAGGCCGTGAAGAACTTGGCCCGACTTCAACTGGCAATAACACTGCGCAAGGATGCACTTGCGCAGGCAACCAAAGGAGAATGAGATGAGAGTCAAAGTATCAGAAGCCACCGAAGTCCAGTTGGACTGGATGGTGGCGAAGGCTGAGGGGCACAAGGTGGAACCTCTTCCCGGCCTGAGTGTGCATAGCTCGGCTTCTTGGTCTATGTACTCCACAGACTGGTCCCAAGGCGGGCCGATCATCGACAGCATCAAGGGTGCTCAGTTCAAGTCGTGGCTTGAGAGTGGTAGTCGCCCGGAATCGCGGTGTGAGTTCCACATTCACAACTACGAAGGCAACTGGATTCAGTTCGGCCCAACCCCGCTGATAGCGGCAATGCGTTGCTACGTGGCCAGCAAGCTGGGAGATGAAGTCGACGTACCGGGGGAACTGACATGAAGTACAAAGTAGCCCACTGGGGCGACAGCAATACCAATGGTGTCAACAACATTACCATCTTGCCCGCAACATTGAGTCCAAAATCACTGGACATGTTCCAGCAGACCGTTGTGTTCCCTTGCGCCTACGACGAGGCCAAGACAGAACAGGCGGTAATGCTGGCCACGAAACTATGCGCGTTCATGAATGAACTCGAGGAGAAGAAGCGCATGGTGGTCGAACTGATGGACATCGCAGGGAGTAAGGGATGAACACCGAAACCCCAACCCCCAGCCCAACCCCACCAAACTTCACCTACGAGGAGCACAACGCCATACGCACGCTGCGTTCAGCAATGGTCAAGAAGGGGCCGGCAATACTGGACGCGCTGTTCAAGGACCGCTCGCGTGACAGCCAGATTCAGATGGCGTTGCTGCTCAAGAAGGAGATCGAAAACCTGCTCGATTACACGCAAGCAGCGATGGCGTTCACGCGGGCATTGACGGAGAAGAAAGGAGAGACCGATGGCACCTGAACCCCGCTTCGAAGCCGGTCAGTTGGCGGTCATCGAATCGCCAAGCCAAATCAACAACGGGCGCATCGTGCGCATACTGCTGCCGGCCAGACCCGGTGATAAGTTTGGTGAAATACAACGCCTGCGCTCAGGTGCGCCACAGGACCGCGTGTATTGGTTCGTCGTTCCAATCGACGGTAAGCCCTTGATGGTCAAGCTGATGAACGGGCGTAACGAGCTGCGGCAAGGGAAGATTCTAGGGGAGCAGTACATGAAACCATACGAAGGAGACACACCATGACTCAACAAGCCCCGGCTGTGACGTTCACGCCGGATACCCTGGCCGAAGTCGAGGCGCTACACGACAAGGCTGTGCAGGAGAAGAAGACCAGCTTCGTGTATCGCGGGCGCGAGTACAGCGTGCGCTACACAGCGTACCTGCTGCACTATCTCGAGAAGAAGTTCAACTACTAACTCCCGATGGTCGGGAGTTAACAAGGAGAGTGAAATGGAGCATCTAGTAATACCGAAGCTCGAAGACCTGTGGGTCGACAAGCAGGGGCGCATGCGCGTGCGGGCGAGGATCAAGTACTCGTTCAAGGAGCTGCCGCGGTGCGTGGTGTATGTCAAGTGGGGAAACGGTAGCTACTACCCCATGTGGGCGCACGCGCTCGCGTCGGTACCCAGCAAGCGGCTCGACAAGGACAGGCTGCTGCGTACGTGCGCGCAGATAGCCATGCTGCCCTATGGTGCGCACTTCAGGTTCAGGAGTGTCCATGTCAAACGCTGACGACATCGTGATCACCAACGACGTGGTGAAACTGCGAGCCATCTGGCGGGAAGTACCCGTCACGGCACGTGTGACACGGAGCCACACGGCGCGGGCCACGAACCTGTGGGTGATCCGCACCATGGGGCGCAAGGGACCGGTGGCACCGCGCCGCTTCAGGATGGCGATAGTCAACACGCCTGAGTTCATCACGGACAAGGCACTGAAGACGGCGCTCATCAACATCGTCGATGTAATGGCTATCCGCCACAACCTCAACATCACCAGCATCCACTGGTGGGGAGAAGGGAGGACACAGTGGAACGTGGACTGAACGCCGCATTGCGGCGAGAAGGGAGGGAAGGATGAAACCCAAGAACGGACCATTCCGCGACGCCAAAGGGCGCCTGCCTTATAAGGTATACATCGGATATGTGACGGACAAGGGGTGGTGCGCGACGATCTGGTTCAAGTACATGCAGACGAGCTTCGGCGACGGGCGTGTAGCCTTCCACTGGTCCGCGCATCGTCGCTACAAGCTGCAAGGGTTCGTACCCCTTGCGTCACGTGACAACCTCAAGGACAAGTTCGCTGAACTGTTCGAAGCAACATCGGAGCACATATGCAAACGTGTGAAATAGCCGTCTACGAGTTCGATGAACTCTCCGACGAAGCCAAGGACAAGGTGCGCCAGACCTTCACCCCCTATGATGACTGGCACGAGTTCGTCTACCAAGACTTCATCGAGGACATGAAGGAGCTGGGTGTCATGGTTGAGGCTATGTGGTACTCAGGGTTCTGGAGCCAGGGTGATGGTGCGTCGTGGGAGGGGCGCGTGGACATGCAGGCGTACCTGCTGCACACCATGGAGGACAACCTCCAGCGTGAGGTGCTGTTGCAAGCGATGCGAGAGGGCTATGCGAGCGACGCACTGTTGATACGGCGCAAGGTTGGGCACTACGCACACGACGGCTGCATGTACATCGACGATGCGCTGGAGGTGTATGCGGGCGACGAGGAGTGCTTCGCAGGTGGTGTCTTTGCCGGCGCCAATGTGGTCGAGCGAATGGAAGCCCTCGAATGGAATGAGAATGCGTTAGCAGAGCTGATATCCGAGGTCCTGGCATGGGCCAAGGAGAAAGCAGGGGAGCTATACAAAAATCTCGAGACTGAGTACGAGTATCAACGCTCGGACGAGTACCTCAAAGAGATGTGCGACAGCAACGAATACGTCTTCACCGAAGACGGCCAATTATTTTAACCAAGGAGTAATGACATGTATTCAGACCCCAGCGGATGCGCACGCATCCGACATCACGAAGATGCCGAGCGCCACTTCAAACAGATGGCGCTGCCCAAGTCCAAGTCCAAGTACTGGGAAGACCACCAGCGACCGCTCGATGACAAGCGCAAGCACCACTACCGCCTTGAGCAGGGCGACGGTTACTACGATGTGGTGCTGTACTCGACCATCATGGCGCGCTACTACGCACCGGACAAGCGTGGGTTCAGTCGTGTGTGCTACACCTATGATGGGCGACTGACATCGACGGAGTTTATGTGGCAAGTACTTGGTAACTGGCACAACTACCGGGAGTGCAGGACCACGCATGGGTGCAGCGTCGAGGTGCCCTTGTACTATGGCAGCCTGGGTACCGATCTGATGTTCGCCCCGGACGGCAACCTTGTCATCGGCGAGAGCCACCACCGGGAGGTGTACACCCACGTCATGTCCGACACCATCAAGGAGTGGCGCGCGACCGTACGCAAGCAGCTGTGCAAGCTCACCGACGTGTGGGACCTGCGCAAAGAAGCAATGGTCAGGGAGTGGGCACCCCCAGCGGCGCAGTACAACCACCCAGGTCGGCCGTTCAGTGGCAGTCGGGGTGACGTGATCTGCGACCACCGGTCCGAACTGCAAGCCGCCATGCGCTCGCCCGATGGGCTGCTGACCGAGGCCAACATACTGCTGGCGCAGTACGACATGTGTGCCGAGAGCATACTGAACAGGCGGGATTACATACACGCCGACAAAGCCGATCGGACACTACGCAACCGCGACGTCGAAGCTGCAGTCCTAGACATGCTTACCGGACACTGCGCGCCGCACGTAGCGGGGGGCCGCAAGCCTATCCCGATGTTCCCTGAACATCTTCCCAAGCGATTCTCATTCGTCTAATGACTAACTCCTGACACTCGGGAGTTAGTGTAGTGTACACTGTCAAGAAATTGACAAACAAACCGCCGCCAGTCGGATACTGGTACAAAACGGGCATAGCCCAAGGAGCATACAAATGGAAATCGATACATTGAACCACAAGCAAGTCGCCGCCGCAATCAAGGCATTCGGTAGCAAGCGCTCTCTCCTCATCGAAGGCGAAGCCGGCATTGGCAAGACCGCGCTGCTCTATGAGTTCCGCCGTGACCCTGCCTTCGCAGGCTATCACATCATCGATCCGATCGACTGCACCCAGTTGTCGGACGGTTCGGTCTGGATGCCGGACATCGATCGTGAGAATGGCATCTCGCGCGAGCTGCCTAACGAGCGCTTCGGTGTGGGTCGCAAGTCGCAGAAGGGTATCAACGGCAGCAAGCCTGTCATCATCTGCCTGGACGAGATCGCCAAGGCGCGGCAGTTCATCAAGGACGTGCTGGCGCCTATCTTCTACGAGCGACGCATCGGTCAGTACCACATGCCCGAGGGGAGCATCGTGTTCGGCTGTACCAACCTGTCCCTTGAGGGTCTGGGTGACAGCATGCAGGCACATCTGCGTGACCGGCTTGTGATGGTGCGCATGGCCAAGCCCACGAAGGAGGAGTGGGTCAGCTGGGCTGCCAACAACGACATCGCGCCAGAGATTCTGGCGTGTGCCGAGATGTTCCCGATCATCTTCGAGACCTTCACCGACTACCTGCCGGACGGGAAGAACAAGGGCACTTCGCAGCGCAAGAACAACCCGTACATCTTCAACCCGGCAGAGATGCAGGACAAGTGGGTGACACCGCGTTCGCTGCACGCAGCGAGTGACATCGTCAAGGAGATCGACAACATCGATGACGACACGCTCACGGTGGCGCTGCGCGGGACTATCGGGCGTGCGTTCACGGGTCAGCTGATGAGCTTCATCCGCTTCGGTCAGCAGCTCCCTCCGTTCTCCCGTGTGTGCGATGAGCCAGAGGACTGCCCGGTGCCGAGCAACCCGACGGCGCAGTTGGTGCAGGTGTTCCAGTTCGTGCAGCAGGTGAAGAACAAGGACATGGCCGAGGCGGTGTCGATCTACACCGGCCGCATGAAGAACGAGATGCAGTCCCTGTTCGTGCACACCGTGGCGAACTCCGAGCGCGTTGACCGGTTCGTACTGTCGCCCACCTTCAGCAAGCTTTTGGCCTCTAATCGCATCTTCTTTAACAGTTAACTCTGATATACACGTTATACTTCACAGCACCAACTTAAAGGAGAAGTGCATGAGTATCAACGGTATAGGCCGACCGCAGGCCCCTGGGTTTGCGGTCGGTACTGTGTTCCCGAACTGTCGTGTCGTTGGCTTGGCCACTCCTCAGTTGCGCAACGGTTACCCACACGAGCGGTACATCTGCGCGTGTAGCTGCGGACGCCAGTTCGAGCAGGACAAGGCAGCGCTACGTTTGCACCCAGGTGTTATGTGCAAGTCGTGCGCAGGTAGGGCGGCAGCCAAGGCGCGCGGCGCGGACGGTCGAACCGCGACGCGCGAGTGGAAGGTATGGGCGTCCATGAAGCAGCGATGCCTGAGTTCAACAGCGCAGGCGTACGACAACTACGGGGGCCGGGGCATAACAGTGTGTAAGCGCTGGCTCAAATTCGATAACTTCCTGGCTGATATGGGCGCATGCCCGCCAGGACTCACTCTCGAGAGGAGAAAGAATGATCAGGGCTACAAGCCCAGTAACTGTTACTGGGCAACGACCGAGGAACAGAACCGCAACACGCGATCCAGCCGGTGGCTGGAAGCGAACGGGGAACGCATGCTACTCGTCGACTGGGCACGCAGGCTAGGCACAAAACCAACGACTATCTGGCTTCGGCTGGAGCGCTATGGATGGTCTGAGCAAGCTGCGTGCACCACGCCTGTACTACCGAGGGGCAGTCACAACTGGCGGAACCCCGACAAGAAAGGAGGTAGCTGATGGACCCCGAGGAATTGTTCAGGGGTATCAACCCACAAGTCCTTCGGGACTTGTGGGAACTGCGGTGGGGTAAGGGCGGCATCGACCTATACGTGCTGACCGAAGCCGCGGGCCCCGTCCCCCACTACTGGTACAAGATGTCCCAGGTACTGCGCGCGGCGGGATGGATGTATCGGACTTCGGGGCAGCACAACATCGCCTACCAACTTAAGGAGGGGCAACGTGACACCTGATGACGTGCCAGTGCAGGTCCTTCGGGACCTGTGGCTGGTGAAGTGGGGAGACCGCAAGGTGACCGCCGGTGAGATCGTTGCCGCAAGAGGTGGTGATCTGGACTGGATATACGTGGCGAACATACTTAGAGACCACGGGTACTTGCACCCACCGCGCGGGTCTGGGCAACCTCTACCTCATTACTATTTTCTCAAGGAGCAATGACATGGCATACAAAGACCTCAAGGCACATCAGAAAATCACTGCTGTGCACCTCGACATCATGAAGCATCCGGACTTCGCCCTCATGGGGGGCGTGACTCAGATCGGCAAGGTACACGTGGCCTCCGGGTTCGTTGAACTCATCATCCCTACTGCCGGCACTGATGGGTGCGACGTGTACTATAACGAGACCTGGGTGGACGTTATGACGCGCAAGCAGTTGCGCTACGTGGTGATGCACGAGAACTTCCACAAGTCGCTGCACCACTGCACCGAGTACGAACACATCCGTGAGAAGTACCCCAACGAGTTCGCACAGGCGATCGACTACGTCACCAACGACATGATCGAGACCATGGACCCGCAGTTCCTGTTCGTCGAGCGTCCGACCGATCCGTATCCACCGCTGATCGATCAGCGGTTCCATGACATGGCGCTGCCCCAGGTGGTGAAGGCACTGCTCGATGAGCAGAAGAGCAACCCAAAGGACCCTGACGGACCTGAAGGCGAAGGCCCAGAAGGTGAGGGGCCCGAGACGGACAAGCCCGGTGGTAAGCAGCGCCCAGGCAAGGGCGGCAAGAAACCCATGGACGTGCACATCGTCAACAAGAAGGCCAGCAAGGGTGAGGGCAAGGGCGATGAGGATGGCGACAGCCCGACCCTCAAGCAGCTCAAGCAGCAGCTTACCGATGCCATCAACCAGGGCGCCATCGTGCGCAACAAGCTGCGTGGCACGGGTGGTGGCGGCCAGAACCTCAGCGGCTTCCAAGAGCGCACCACTGACTGGCGTACGCCACTGCGGCGCTTCGTGCAGGAGACGTGCGAGGGTGACGATCAGTCGCGGTTCTGCCCGCCCAACAAGCGCATGCTCCCGCTGGACATCCTGCTGCCTTCGCACTTCAGCGAGCTGACCGGCGAGCTGGGTATCTACTGCGACACATCGGGCTCGATGATGGGGCTGTACCCCACGGTGTTCGGCGAGATCGCACGTATCTGTCAGAACGCACTGCCAGCATCGGTGCGCGTGATCTGGTGGGGCGACAGCATCGAGGGTGAGCAGGTGTTCACGCCCAAGGACTACGACAAGATCAGCAAGCTGCTCTCGCCCAAGGGTGGCGGCGGTACGACCGTGTCGTGCGTGGCCAAGTACGTGCGCGAGAAGAAGTACAAGCCGCGTGCCAGCATTTACCTCACCGATGGCTACGTCGAGTCGAGCTACGACGTGGTGGACGGCCCGGTGCTGTGGGGTGTGGTGGACCACGATGGGTGGGTGCCGCTCAAGGGCAAGGCGATCTACATCAGCTCTGTGATGGAGACACAGGCGTGATCACCCTGGCACCTGCGTTCAACGGCCCGTACGGGTTGACAAAGTTGGAGTTTCACCGTGACCACGAGGTTGAGGGCATCGACTGGACAGATATCACGGTATACACGTGGGTACCGAAGATGACCGTGCTTGTGACCACTCGGCACGTACGCATCGTCGGTGTCGGGCAAGGCGGGTGGGACGCCGGTGTGGCGGATGACCCTACTATCTGTGACGCGTACGTGCCGAAGACAGCAACTGCGGATGAGGCAGCCCAGGCAGCGCAGTGGTTGCTTGACTTCGTGCTGGTGAAGTATGGGCGCTAAAGTAACCTGCGAGTGGGAGGCGTGCAAGCTGGCCAAAGGTATGTGGTTGGTGCAGGTGGTGCGCTTCAGTGACGGACTACGCGATGGACCCGTAGAGTCCGTGGTTGCAGAGGTCTCCCGCGAGCGAGATGCACGTCGTATCGGGCGTACGCTGCGGGAACTGGTATTGATAAAGAAAGGAGGGCAGGATGCAGGCTAACAATCTGCACTGGGGCGCACACCTAATGCTCGTGCAGGGCGCGCCGGACACGTATGACGTGTATATCTGCCGGTTCAGGAATGGGGAGCCCATATCCGTTCCGGACTTTCACCGGCGTATCGTGGGGACTCTTGAGGACTGCCAGCGTGTAGCCGAGACGTACCTCAATCTGTGGCTACTAAAGAAAGGAGAACTCAATGAAACACCGACAACCCAGGCCCCCGTTCAAGGGCCTGCATGACAGGGCTGCGGAGGAGATGGCCAAGAGTGGGCATAGTCTGATGCCGGTGACAGGCGCGCGTCTGTTCGAAGTGCCGGACGTACTTAAGCAAGGTCCGCTCAACGGCTTCCGGGTAATAAAACCAACGACGTTCACGCCCAGATACATGGTATGGCTGTATGTCGGGACGACCGCCTATTGCGCATACAGCCTGCCAGAGTGCAAGGACGAGACTGAGGCACACCTCGCGGCGCAGGCTCTGCTCGATCTTGAGATCGTGAGGAACAGCAAGTGACGATCGTAGCAGACAAGCCCCAGTGGCCGCACGGGCTCAACGGTGTGGTGTTCAAAGAGCACCCGCTACTGTTCATGGCTGAAGGGACGAACGTCTTCGAGTGGCAAAGGTGGAGCGATGAGGGGCTGCAGATCGTGCATCTCATTGGTATCGTCGATGGAATGCACATGGTATCCGCCACCGCGTGCTACGTGGACGGGGACGTCGAGACGTTCGAGAAGGCCAAGCAGTTGCTGATGGACCTGATGCTGGCAAGGAGGTAGGTATGAAATACGACTTCAAACGGATGCAGCGTCTCTACAAGACGGACCCGCCAATAAGGCGCGCCATCGATGCAGGTCCTTATGGGTTGTCGCACATCAACATTTTCGTAGCCAGCCACTTCGACGATCCTTTCCGCGCGGAGATAGCCACAACCGTGTTTGGCTCTACGGTAGTGGTGTGGGATGACGACGGGCTGCGCGTGGCAACCGCGCACATCGACATTAAAGGTGTCGCGCTCACCACTGAAGATCAGACAGCTGCCGCAGAGTGGCTGCACGACATGGCGTTGACCATGAATGCGAAGTAACCGAGTCGACCGGTAGTCGACAACATATGGGCATAGCCCAAGGAGCATACAAAATGGAACATGCAGACATCAACATCCAGGGCGCAGCCCTGATCGTCGAGTTCAATGCGTCGGTGTGGACTGCACGCAAGCTCGACCGCAAGGTGACCGACGAGGTCATCGACAACAAGAACGCCAAGGCCAAGGACGGCGGGCGCTTTAACAAGAACCTGCTGGCCGGGCGCCACGAGCTGGAGGACATCGCCAAGCTGGTCACCAAGGTGCGCAATCACGTGTATGACAACACGCTGCCCTGGTCCAACAACGGCCAGCAGCTGCTGCCTACCTCCAAGTTCATCGCCTTCGACAAGAAGATGAACGTGTTCAAGGAGGAGTTCGACGAGATCGTGGAGAAGTTCGTTGCCATCTACCCCACGCTGATCACGGCCCAGGCCATGGCGCTCGGAGAGATGTTCAACCGCGATGACTACCCGCCATCGAGCGATATCGCGCGGCGCTTCGCGTTCACGTACGACTACTTCCCTGTGCCAAGCGCTGGGGACTTCCGCGTGGACATTGGCAACATGGCCAACAAGGACCTGAAGGAGCGGTTGGAGAAGATGGCAACCGCACGGGTGGACGCTGCGATCGGTGACTTGCGCAAGCGCATGGCCGAGCATCTGCAGCGTATGAGTGAGCGGCTGGTCACGGACGTGGACGCAGCCACCGGAGAACCCAAGCACCGCCGGTTCCACAACACGCTTGTCACATCGGCTTATGACCTGTGTGATCTGGCCAAGGGACTGAACGTGGTGGGTGACAAGGAGTTGAGTGCAGCGGTGAAGGTTCTGGAGAACACGCTCGGTGGAGCTTCTGCGGAGACGTTGCGCACTGATCCTATCAAGCGCGCCGATGTGAAGAAGGACGTGGATGCCTTGCTGGGCAAGTTCAACTTCTGATGTGTGGGGGCTTGACTTCAGCAATGGTCAAGCCCATAATTGTGTAAAGAACTGAACAAGGAGTATTTGACATGAACGATATCTCATTGGCTATGAAAGCCGCCGGCATCAAGGTCCCCGTACAGAAGGAACGCATCTGGCGCCTGCTCAAGGACGAGGGCGACATGACTGTGACGCGTATTGCCAGCAAGCTGGCGATGCCAGAGCCTTCGACGCAGGCGGCTATCACGGAGATGCAGCAACGCAAGATGGTCGGGCGCAAGGAGCGCAAGAGCGCGCAAGGCGTGCGGCTCAACAACGAGTACTTCGCCATTGGCAAGACGTACGAGTTGCTGCCGCGTGTGAAGGCGGGTGCAGCAGGCCGTGCAGTGGCCAACAAGAAGCCGACGGAGACGGTAGCCGTGGCACCCCTGGCAGAGTTCAACGTGGACGCGTTCATCGCGCCGTTGACGTTGGGTCAGGCCAAGGCGGTGATGTTGAAACTGAAAAGGATGTTCGCATGAGGTCCGCCATCACCCTGCGGCGCCATGCGATCCGCAACTTCAGCAACCCACTGGTGTCCAAGGAGCTTAACCGTGCCAACCAGCGCAAGTGGCTGCGCGCGGTCGAGTATCTGGGGGACAAGTGGTCATACATGAACGTGTTGCAGCTGCAGCGAAAGGAGAAGCGATGATCCAGCACATCACAGACACCGAGCGCGCCCTACAGTCCCGCGTGAACAAACTGGAGGCAGAGCTTGAAAGGCTGCGGGCGGCGGAGCCAGTGGCTGAAGTCCATCGTAGGCATCTACTGGCAAGTGACCAAAATGATGGTCACTGGTGCAGGGAAGTGCTGCTTTACTCAGGCAATAGCCCACACGATTGGCTGGATGGAAAGAACACTCGTGTGAAGCTCTACCGAGCCGCCCCACCAGCGCATCGGCTGAGTGAAGCGCGAATGGACGGCATCTACAACGCGTGGCGCGACATGGGTGGCGATGTGAGTTATGGCGACCTGATGCGTATGGTCGAAGCCGAGATCCAAGGAGGTAAATGATGGACGACCCTGACTGGATTATCGAAGTGCGCGAATGGCTCAAGCTGTGTAAGCAATTGGCCGAAAAGCGGCGAGTAAAACCCACCCCCGGAGACTGACATGACCAAGATCACGATAGAGCGCGAGCTTGAGCTAATCGACGGCATGATCGAAGTGCAGCTGTACCACGCTGAGCAATGCGACGGCATCACAGGAGCGAAGAAATGAAAGTAATTGAAGCTCCGGTCTATAGATCGGACGACGGTTTGCGTGAGTTCAAAAGTCAAGACGAGTGCATCGAATATGAGAAATTCATCTTGCTGCGAGCCATCATCCATAAACATGCACGAGGCATCGTTTATCAAGCAGAAGTTGCGAATTTCATTCTTAAAGCATGGTCAGAAATCAGCCTTGCTATGCAACATAACGGTGAGGCCCGCGCCATCGAGTCAGCCGCCCAGCCCGCCCCTGCCGCAGTGCCGCTGACGGATGAGAAGATCGATCACACGTTGGCAACAACGTTGGACGAGTTTGCGCGCACCACGCGAGGCATGTCCCACGCACTCGATGTCAACGCGGACATAACTGCCAACAGTCGATTGCGGCGCATGTTTGCCCGCGCCGTTCTCGCAGCAGCAGGAGAAAAGCCATGTACGACCAAGTAACGGCAGACGCCATCAAGGAGAATGCCGAACTGCGCGAGCGTATCCGCGTGCTTGAAGGTGAAGTTACGCGATTGAAAACAGTGCCGATAAAGTACCGACGTATGGAGTTCAATGCTCAGTTGCAAAATGAAAATACTACGTTGAATGAACGTGTCCGCGTGCTGCGGGAGGCGCTGCAGAGGGCCGACGAAGTTCTGGAGGACATGGGTTGCAACCAGACTTCCGCAGCGTGTCGCGCCGCCCTGGAGGCCACAAAATGACCGACATGGATATGCCACTGCCTACCGGAAACGAACCGTGCGCCAGGCACTGCGAGGCCAATGCATTTTACCTTGAGATACGCAGCTTGACGCGGGAAGTGGCCGAGGCACGCGCCGCTGAGCTGGCGAAACGGGAACGCATCCGCGCGCTTGAACAGCTGGTGATCGACGCAGCCTACACACTGGAGAAAGCCCGCATATGGAACGGCATGGGCTGGACCTACAACCCTCTGCATCCGGTCCACTACGCGCCGATGCGTGAGCGGCTGCATAACGAATGCGACAACATAGAAGCTATCCGCGCCGCCCGCCCTAACCCCCACCAAACCCAAGGATGAATGATGGACGACCCTGACTGGATTATCGAAGTGCGCGAATGGCTCAAGCTGTGCAAACAATTGGCCGAAAAGCGGCGAGTAAAACCCACCACCGGAGACTGACATGGACAAGATCACGATAGAGCGCGAGACGCTGCGCTCGACGTTGGACGTATTGACTGAAATGCCACCAAGCCCAGGCAAGGCACTTGTTGTATCCGCCCTGCGAGCAGCACTGGCAGCACTGGCAGCACAGCCCGCCGATATCGTGAATCCGATATCGCAGCAAGAACCGGTGGCGTACCGTCACAGTAAGACGGGCCAGCTATATGACTCGGAAGAAGAAGTGCCGCTCGCCGATGGTGACGAATGGGCCGAGCCGCTCTATGCCGCTCCAGCAGCACAGCAAGCACCGGCAGCGTGGCGGCAGTGGTCCACCAAGTTGCATGACTGGGATTACCAGACTAACAGAGGTGACCTGCGGCCAGATACGCCAGCCGATCCTCTTTTTGTCGCAGCAGCACAGCTCGTGCCGCTTACGGATGAGCAACGTAATGACCGCATTGAAGCATGGTCTTCCCAGGGATGGGGTGATAGGCTTGGTGAGGTGGTCAGGATTTGCATCGCCATTGAACGCGCCGTTCTGGAAGCACAGCCAGCCGATGCACAGCAGGAGCCGGTGGCGTGGCGAGTCCGCGCCAAGACGCTTGAACAGCTTCTAACCCGCGCCATCGATCACGTCTCCTACGGGAGCAGGCGCTCCTATGACGGAGTTGGCGGATACAAGATGCGAGAAGCCGCAAGTCACCTGTTATCGGAAATCGTGGTCGCTCTCGCCGCCCCGCCTACCCCTGCCGCAGTGCCGCCAGAAGGTGGAATCGTCGTGTCGAAGAATGAGGCGGGGCAAATTGTCTGCGTCTCCCGTCAGGATGAGGATGGGCAATTTCTTAGCATCATCGCCGAGTCTGCCGACGCAGTGCCGCCCGGTTATGTGCTGGTGCCGATTGAGCCGACGCAGAAGATGGAGTATGAGTTTCGCGCTGGCGCTGGCCCGCATGATCGCTGGTTTAAGCCAGCCTACCGCGCCATGATCGCAGCAGCAGGAGACAAGCCATGACGATACCGCTGCCTGAGCCTGTGAACTTCAGCGACGTGTGGTTGCCCGGCAAAGACGAGTTCAACCGACAGCATGCCGTATGGGGCCACACCGCCGACCAGCTACACGCCCGCGATGCCCAATGGCGCGCCATCGTTGCAGCAGAGGTGGCGAAGGAGAGGGAGCGCATTCGCACTGCGATCATGGCACAGCACGCGGCAGCGAAAGGGCAGCACAATCTGTACCACTGCCTAGCCGTGGAGTTGTTCGGCGACGCCGCTATCCGTAAGGGGGAATGACAATGCCGAGACCTAAGCCGCCACAGGAACTCAAGGTCCGTGCGATCCGCCTGACTGACACGCAGATGGCCGCGCTCAAGCTGCTGGGCGGGGCGCCCTGGCTACGTGCCAAGATAATGGCATGTGTCAAAGTCGGTGCTCTGCAGCGCGAACGCAACCGCCGCGTACGCGTCGACCGTGCATCGGGTATGTCACTCAAAGCTGTGGCCAAGAAACACAAACTAGCGGAGCGCACAGTGATAACCATAACGGGGACTACAAAATGGCAGTAGATGACTTTGAGACAACCCCGGCAGAGCTGGACTCGGCCTTGTCCGAACTGCTTGGCGAGAACGAAAAACCCGGCCACCGGCTCAATTCTGCGGCTACAGTAGCAGTGTCGACGACCCAGTATCTGGAACCGATCGACGAGAACACGCCACGCGGCGTGAAGATACAACTGCTGGGCCATGGCGGCGTACTGACATACGGTATGTGGGACGGCCGCAACCCATTCTGGACCCACTGGGCCCCATTACCAAGAAGGAGAGATTGATGAACCTGAACCAAATCCACACCGCGCAAGTACGCGCCGCCGAAGATGCCGTGATCGCAGGCATACCACCCGAGTTGTTTGCCACTATGGACCGCGCAAACGAACGCCTCGCGGCGAAGGGTGGGTGCACTGGCTGCGGCAGCAAACTTGTCGGCGTGCATTACATGCCGTGCGCCGTGGCCTCTGAGCCTGATTGCTACTAAGGAGATTGACATGGACGAATTCATAGTTGAAACCCGAGACGGCGTCGCTGCTGCTATCAAGGCCGCAGCACAGCCCTCATACGAGAAGGCGCGCGCCAACCCGTTCATCGTGCGGTTCATGCGCACGGTATACACGTTCAAGTGGGGGGTGACCGAGGCGAACGCGAAGCACATCACCCGCAACATCCGCAGGACGCCCGAGTCGGCGTTTCCCCATGGCTGACTTTGACACCTGGGACATCACTGTCCTGGCCAAGCTGGCGCGGGAACAAAGGCAGCTGATCACGGCCCAGCAAGACCTGATCAAGGAGTTGCAGGTCGACAAGCGCGACCTGCTCAACGAGATACGGCGCATATTCAAGGGACAAGCCCATGACGCCAGAAGCAAAGACTAAGAAGAAGGTGCGCGCCATCCTCGATTCGGAGGAGGTCTACCAATTTAACCCGTTCGGTGGCGGCTACGGCCGCGCCGGTATCCCCGACATCGTTGGGTGCGTCAACGGGTTCTTCCTGGCCGTGGAGTGCAAGGCGGGCAAGGGCAAGGGCAAGACGACCGCGCTGCAGGATCGGGAGCTGGAGAGCATCCGCCACGCCGGCGGGGTCGCGCTAGTCATTTACGACACAGAGGAGGACTACATGAGCCTCAGAAACACGGTGCACTTACTGCGCCTGAAGGAGCCACGATGACACCTGAACTGCAAATGCGATGGGACGCGCTGGACGCCGATAGGCAGGACCAGCTACTGCCCATGATTGAGGACCTGATCACGACGGTCGAGAACGAGGGAGCTGCGCTGGTCCTGGCCGACCCCCGTGGTGATGGTGTGGCAGCCATGTTGTCCGTTGGCGATGTGCACTTCGTGCAGCAGTTGCTGGCCAGCGGCGCCAAGGCGTACGGGGAGCTGTTCAAGCGACCACTGGAAGGGGTGGTGCTGCAATGAGCAACCAAAAACCACAACCCCCTGACACGGACAAGCGCTACGAAGGTGGTCGGATCAAAGGCGGCTATTCACTGCACGACGTCGAGCGCCCCGGCGCCTGCCAGCCATATCACCATCGCTGTCCCGAACCGCGCTGCGTAGACTGCTGCGGAGTGACTGACGACCGCGACATTCTTGAGTGCCCACACTGCGGCAAACAGTGGGATGCACCCTGCACTTTTGACGATGACTACGCCTGACATGACTGCACCATACAAAACCATCCTCGCCCTGGACTACGAAACTCGTTGGTCCAGTAAACCATGCGCGTGGTCGCCGGACGAACCGTACACGCTCTCCAAGATGACCACCGAGGAGTACATCCGCGACCCGCGGTTCAAGGCGTTCGGGTTGTGTATCCAAGAGGTCGGCTCGGGCATGAAGCCGCAGTGGTACTCCCACAAGGAGATACCCAGGATACTGGGTATGTACGACTGGTCCAAGACCGCCGTGCTGGCGCACAACGCCATGTTTGACGTGGCTATCCTGTCATTCATCTACGGCGTGCACCCGTGCTTCATCTTCGACAGCCTGTCCATGGGCCGGGCCCTGCGTGGCGTGGAGGTGGGCAACTCCCTGGCCAAGCTGGCCAAGGCGTACGGGCTGCCCGAGAAGGGCACCACGGTCAGCGAGACCGATGGCTTGGAGGAGCTTACGCCTGACATCGAGCGCAGGCTGGCCGACTACTGCGCCCACGACACCGTGCTGTGCGCGGAGATTTTCAGCAAGATGCTCATGGGCATCTTGCCCGACGGTGAGCTGCGAGCCCCATACCCGAAGTCGGAGTTGCGCATCATCGACATGACACTCAAGATGTTCACCAGCCCGGAACTTGTACTGGACAAGAACATGCTGGTGCGCGCAGCCGAGGAGGATGCCGACAAGCTGCGCCGCGTCCTGGCCATGGCCATCGGTGCCGAGTTCGAGTTCATGACCGATCTGGAGCAGGGTGATGCCATCGCACAGGTCACGGCGCAGCTGGGCAGCAATGGTCAGTTCGGCGAGATGCTCCACAGGCTGGGGGTGGACATGCCGGAGAAGATCAGCAAGACATCCGGGCAGCCGATCCCGGCGCTGGCCAAGACCGACGCCATGTTCCAGGCCATGCTCAACGGGGACAACGAAGATGTGGCGCTGCTATGTGAGGCGCGGCTCAAGGTCAAGTCGACCAACGAGCGCACGCGGGCCCAGCGCTTCATCGCGATCGCCGATCGGGGCTGCCTGCCAGTGCCCTTGCTGTACTACGGCGCCGGCACGGGGCGGTACTCGGCCACCGGCAAGATCAACCTGCAGAACCTCAAGCGGGGGTCGTACCTGCGCCGCTCCATCATGGCGCCGGATGGGTATCTGGTCTGCGCCGGCGACCTGTCCCAGATCGAGCCGCGCGTGCTGGCGTGGTTGTCGGACTATGACGCGCTGCTGGACATCTTCAGGGCAGGCGGTGACCCGTACGCCACGTTCGGTGCGCAGATGTTCGGAGTGCCGGGGCTGACCAAGGAGTCGCACCCGCTGCTGCGCCAGTCGGCCAAGTCCGGGATGCTGGGCGCTGGGTACCAGCTCGGGTGGTCGTCATTCGCTGGTCAGCTACTGGTCGGGTTCCTGGGGGCGCCGCCGCAGCGGTACACCAAGGCTGACGCGCGCATGCTGGGCGTGACTCAGGAAGATGTGCGCAGGTTCTTGGACTGGGACGACAACGTGAAGCGCATGAACGAGATCGCACACACGTGTACTGAACAGGAGCTGCTGATCCACTGTCTGGCGGCCAAGGCGATCATCGACAAGTACCGCACGGCGGCCGCGCAGGTGGTGCAGTTCTGGGAGCTGCTGCAGCATCTGATTGCCCACAGCTTGTACGCAGGACATGAGTACCAGCACAAGTGTCTGACGTTCAAAAAAGGTGAGATTGTGCTTGCGAATGGCATGTCTCTGCTGTATCCTGACATCCAAATTGAACAGACGGAAAAAGGCCCGCAGTACAGCTACGATGGTGGCAAGAAGCGGGTCAAGTTGTATGCCGGCAAGGTGTGCAACAACGTCGTGCAGGGAACAGCCAGGATTGTGATGACCGACGGAATGCTACGCGTCGGTCGGCGCTATCGCGTCAAGGGTACGGTGCACGACGAGTTGTTGGCGCTGCTGCCCGAGGCGGAGAAAGAAGAAGGCACGATCTGGGTGCGCGATCAGATGATCGTTACGCCCAAATACCTGCCAGGGATTCCGCTCAATGCGGACGTGGGTGCGGCCCGACGTTACGGGGACGCGAAGAAGTAAGGAGCTTGACAATGATAATTCCGAAGGCAATAACGGTGGGGCGAACGCTGTTCAAGGTGGCGCAGCCCGCGCACATCCAAGGTGGTGCGCGGGGGGATGTGAACTACACGTATGGCGAAATCCGTATCGCGTACTTTGACATCAACGGTGAGCGCACTGCACGCCAGCGGGCGGAGACGTTCTGGCATGAGACCACGCATGCCATCTTGCGCGACATGGGCTCGCACTTGGCCTACAGCGAGAAGTTCGTGACAGAGTTCAGCGTACGGCTGAACAAGGTGGTGCACAGTGCCGCCCTTCCCAAGATAGGGAACATAGCATGACGAAATGGTCTTACTCGGGTATCAAGCAGTTTGAGACCTGCCCGCGGCAGTACCACGAGATCAAGGTACTGAAGAAATACCCGCGCCAGGAAACGGAGCAGACGCTCTACGGTACACGTCTGCACGAGCAGGCTGAGCTGCACATCAAGGACAAGCGCCCACTGGATGCGGACTTCAAGTTCATGCAGCCGACCATGGACGCGATCAATGCCATGTCTGGGCGCAAGTTCACCGAGTATGAGATGGCGCTGGATGTGAACCTGCGGGTCTGTGACTTCTACTCCCCAGACTACTGGGTGCGTGGGATCGCCGACCTGATCATCATCGACGACGACAACCTGTCCGCGCGCTGCTTCGACTACAAGGGGCTGCCACTAGACACGGAGATACCTGTGCCAGGGGGGTACAAGCGCATGCAGGATATAGAGGTTGGTGATGTTGTTTTTGGAAGTGATGGTGCCGTCTGCAACGTAACATTCAAATCACAGGTGCACAACAAACCCTGTCTTGAACTTTTGTTTGATGATGGGGCAGAAATAACGTGCGACGAAGATCACAGGTGGGTGTTAGCGGACGGGCGTGTGGTGGAGGCACGCACGTTGGTTGTTGGAGATCATGTGCCGTTATGTGCGTCCGCACAACAACCGAACGCGCCATTGCCTGTTGACCCCTACGTCTTGGGCGTCTGGTTGGCAGACGGGAAGCACACGTCGGGGGAGATAACCAAACCTGATGCGGGTATCTGGGAGGAGATTCAGCGGCGGGGATATGTTCTGGGGAAACAAAATAGTGATGGTCGCTGCCGTGTACAGACCGTGCTTGGATTGTCCGCAAAGCTGCAGGCGCTAGGCGTACACGGGAATAAACACATACCCGTCGCGTACATGCATGCCAGCACCGCACAGCGGCTAGACCTGTTACGCGGCATCATGGACGGAGATGGCCACGCAAACCCGCTCCGGCAGCAAGCAGTATTGAACACAACAGACGTAGCCTTTGCGGAGCAGGTAGCGGAGTTGGTCGCGTCTTTGGGGGAACGGCCCTATATTACCGAGACAACAGCGGTTGGTTTTGGGAAAGAAACCCCCGCGTTCCCTGTGGCTTGGCGACCCGTAGTGGCAATACCGTTCTTGCTACCGCGCAAGGCCGACGTGTTCCGTGGGCTAGCCACAGGTCGATCGAAGAAACGCCGTATTCGGAGTGTTGTGCGTGTACCGACGGTACCGACGCAGTGTATCGGGGTCGACTCCTCAGACAATACATACCTGTGCACCCGACGGTATCTGGTGACCCATAATTCTGGAGGCGACAAGTACCCTGACGTTGACCAGCTCACGCTGATGTCGCTGCTGATCTTCAAGTTCTTCCCGCACATCCGCACGGTATCGTCGGGGTTGCTGTTTGTGTTGCGCGATACGGTGTTCAAGCACAAGGTGGTGCGCGATCAGGAGCAGGGGTTGTGGTGGCGCTACAAGGAGCGGGTCGCCCGCCTGGAGGCAGCGCACACCAGCGGGGTGTGGAACCCCAAGAAGTCGGGACTGTGCAAGAAGTACTGCGCAGTCACATCGTGTGAGTTCAACGGTAACCATTAGGAGGCTACATGCCAAAGACATCTGCCAAGAAATTGGCGTACATGAAGGAATACAACGCAACCCCCAAGCGCAAGGAGGCCGGCGTCGAACTACGCCGTGCAAGGCGCGAGGCGATACGCGAGGGCAAGGTTGCGATCGGCGACGGCAAGGACCTCGCGCACAAGAAGGCGTACGACAACGGTGGAAAGGCGACCGATGACAACATCAAGCCACAAGACGCAGCCAAGAACCGAGCTTGGCGCAAGGGGTCTGGCTACAAGGTACCGAACACCCGGTAAGTCGATAACCCGCAGCGCCGCGTTCCGAATCTGGAGACACCTCGTCAACATGCCCCGGCAAGTACTGCCCCCGGACCCTACACCTGTTCAGGTGTACGCGGACCTGTGGCTGGCGCGCAATGGGCCGGACTGGGTGGACGTGACGCAGGAGATGCTGGTTGACACGGAGGGCACCCTTGGACTCATGACCCGCGCACTTGCACGTGCCGGGTTACTGGAGCACCACTTCGTCTCCACGGAGATGAAGTACAAAGCAAAACTTAAACAGGAGTGAGCATGGCAATAACAACGGATATGGCGCGTGAAGGTTTCTTGCGCGAGTTGGAATACAAGATGAAAGAGATGGACCGCTGGGGTGTATCTGCATACGAAAAAGGAAAGTTCGTAGACCAATGGAGGCGCGAGTTCGAACATCGTTGGGGCGACCCGCTCGAACCAGAACGCAAGTGGGAATACGTAAAACAAAGCCCGCCCGCAACTGCTGTGCAGATGCAGGCTATGGCACGCGCCGAGAAACTGAAGAAGGAGCAAGCTGCTCGCGCCCTTATCGACAGTCCTGAGTACGCGTGCTCGTTGGTCGTGGCCAAGGACCTGTGGCTGACCAAATTCGGCGATGGCTGGGTTGCCCAGAGCGACGTCGAGGGTGCGCTGGGGATGCGATGGACCGAGCTGTGCGCCCGACTTGAAGCTGCGCACTGTATGGAGCATGAGATCAAAACAGATTTTGTGAGGTTAATACCATGAGTATTTTGAATTCACTTTTTGGGGTGCGCGATTACAACGCTCCGACGTCGGCAGACTACGCCAATCAGACGTACGCCGACAGCAGTAGTACTGCGGGGCAGAACGCGCAGCAAGCCATGACCCTCGGCGCCATGCAGCAGAATCAACTCGGCGTCATGCAACAAGGTGGGCTTATCAGCAACACATTCGCCGAAGCAAACTTCGTTGACCCCAATAACGACCCTGTGTTCCAGATGTCGCTGCAAGACGCGCACACGTTGTGGGCTGCGAAGTTTGGTACGGACAGGTGGGTGAGCGTGAAGCCGAACACGAGACATGCCTTCTTGCAGCCAGATACGGAAGAAGAATTCAACTGGGAGGCAGTGACAGACCGCCTACGCAACGCCCAACTGTTAGAGCGACACATCAGCGGTATGTACCGCTTCATGGAGCATCAATGGAAATCGTAGAAAACAAAGCCGTGCGCTTTCGCACGCGCAACCCGCAGAAGTATAGCATCATCCCCAAGCATCGTGTCGACCCTGTGCCCGGTGGGCATGAGGTCACGGTGTACTGGGGCCTTGACGAGATGCGTGTTCTCAAAAACATGGGTGTCAAAGATGTACCCTCGCCCATCGAACGTGCGTACGACTGGCCAGGGCGCTACGTGCCGATGGCGCACCAGAAGGTCACCGCGGGATTCACCACGCTGCACAGGCGCGGGTTCATCTTCAACGACCCCGGTACTGCCAAGACGATCAGCGTGTTGTGGGCCATGGACTACCTGATGAAGATCGGCGAAGTGCGGCGCTGTCTTGTGGTGTGCCCACTGTCCATCATGCAGTCGGGCTGGATGGGGGACATCAACAACTCGGTGATCCACCGCAGCGCCATCGTTGCGCACCACGAGAAAGCCTCACGCCGCATCGAGATGATCCAGGGCAGCTACGAGATTGTCATCATCAACTACGACGGGCTCAACCTCGTGGCCGATGAGATCAATGCCAACGGCAAGTTCGACATGATCATTGTGGACGAAGCGAACTGCTACGGGCTACCGTCGACGAAGCGCTGGAAGTCGCTGGCCAAGATTATTCGCCCGGACACGTTCCTGTGGATGATGACAGGTACGCCGGCGGCGCAATCGCCTATCAACGCGTATGGCATGGCCAAGCTGGTGAACCCGTCGGCGGTGCCGGCGTACATCACGGCGTGGCGCGACAAGGTGATGCTGAAAATCTCCACGTTCAAGTGGGTGCCAAAGCCCACTGCCAAGGACACGGTGTTCAGCGTGCTGCAGCCGGCGATACGCTTCACCAAGGCGCAGTGCCTGGACCTGCCGCCAGTACTCAAGACGACGCGCGAGGTGCCGATGACACCGCAGCAGCTGAAGTACTACAAGCTGATCAAGGACCAGATGCTGGCCACGGTGGCGGGTGAGACGATCAGCGCAGTGAACAAGGCGGCTGTGGTGAACAAGCTACTGCAGATCAGCAGCGGCGCCGTGTACACGGAGGACAAGGAGATCGTCGAGTTCGATGCCACGCCACGCATGAACGTGTTGCTGGAGATTCTGGAGGAGACGACGCGCAAGGTCATCATCTTCGCGCTGTACCGCTCGAGCATCGACATCATCCTGCAGTTCCTGATCAAGAACGGGCACGCAACGGAGACGATTCACGGCGATGTGTCCGCCACTCGGCGCGGCGACATCATCAACCGGTTCCAGAATGCGCAAGACCCGCGCGTACTGGTGATGCAGCCGCAGGCAACGGCGCACGGGATCACGCTGACTGCTGCCGATACCGTGGTGTTCTTCGGGCCGCTGATGAGTGTTGAACAGTACACGCAATGTATCGCCCGCGCTGACCGCCAGGGCCAGAACTCGGACAAGGTCACTGTGGTGCACATCCAGAGTAGTCCGATCGAGAAGAAGATGTTCCTGGCCATGGACGGCCGGGTGTCAGAGCATGCACTTCTGACGCAGATGTTCGACGAAGAAATGGAGGTAACGAAAAAATAGTTTGTCAAGTTCTTGACAAGTCCTGAATCTAATGTACGATAGCACACATAAGGAGCAAACAATGACAACTGAAGTGAACGACGTTACCTTGGACAAGCTGGCCAAGGTGTACCTGAAAATCCGCACGCATCTTGGCGTCATCACCAAGGCGTACGAGACCGAGGCAGAGACCCTCAAGCTCAAGCAGCAGGAAGTTGCGATGGCGATGAAGGACATCATGCAGACCACTGGCTTGAAGACGGCCAAGACCGACCACGGCACGATCATGTTATCCACAAAGACGCGCTACGTTGCGCAGGATTGGGATGCGATGAAGCGATTCATTATCGATCACGATGCCGTGGACCTGTTAGAGAAGCGCATTGCGCAAAAGAACATGAGCGAGTTTCTGGAGAACAACCCCGGTGTTGTGCCCCCAGGTCTCAACACCATGACGGAAGTAGATGTATCAGTGAGGAAAGCATCATGACTATGGACTTCGGTAGCGCCATCAAGGCGTTGAAGCTGGGCAACAGTGTTGCCCGCAGTGGGTGGAACGGCAAGGGGATGTGGTTGAAGCTGCAGACCCCTGACGTAAACAGCAAGATGACCCTGCCGTACATCTATATGTACACCGCGCAAGGTGATCTGGTTCCGTGGTTGGCAAGTCAGACAGATGTCCTCGCTGAGGACTGGGAAATCGTTTCTTAAACAAGGAGTATGCACGTGAGTAATGTTACTGTTTTCAATCCCGGCGCAATGCGCCCCGCCTATGCCAAGCAAGGCGAACTGTCCGCAATCGCCAAGGCCCTGGCCGGTGGTGGTGCATCTGGCAAACGTCTGTCCATCAAGGGCGGTGTGTTCCGCCTCATCGTGGACGGCAAGGAGGTCACCTCGATCGAGGATCGCTATCTGGACGTTGTGTTCGTCAACGCGGCGCCCAAGGTGTCGCGCGTGTTCTACGCTGGCAGCTACGTCGAGGGTCAGGCCACGGCACCAGCATGCTGGTCGGCGGATGGCGACCGTCCCGATGGCAGCATCAAGCAGCCGCAAGGCGCCACGTGCGCAACCTGCCCGCAGAACGTCGCTGGGTCTGGCCAGGGCCAGTCGCGCGCCTGCCGCTTCAACCAGCTGATGGCTGTCGTGCTGGCCAACGACATGGAGGGTGACGTGATGCAGCTGAGTCTTGCCGCTACGTCGATCTTCGGTAAGGCCGAGGGCGAGAACCGACCGTTGCAGGACTATGTCCGGTACATGTATGCCCAAGGCATCGACGTGACGCACCTGATCACCCGGCTCAAGTTCGACACGAACTCGCCTGTGCCCAAGCTGTTCTTCAAGCCCATGCGGTGGCTGACGGCCGAGGAGCATGAGGCTTGCCAGGACCAAGGGAAAACCCCCGACGCGCTCAAGGCGATCTCCATGACTCCGGGTCATGTGGATACAGGTACTGCAGTCGCTGCCCCGGCACCGATGGCAGCACCCCAGGCCACCAAGCCTGCAAAGCCCGCTGCGCTGCCGCCCGAGGAGGATGATGAGCCGCCCGCACCGGCACCAGCAGCCACCAAGGCACGCAAGCCACGCGCAGCCGCACCTGCAGCGCTGCCGCCCGAGGAGGAAGCGGCGCCTCCAGAGCCAACCGTACGCGCGGCGGCGCCTGCCACGGCAACACGTGTGCCGGCAACGACGTCACTGGCACAGACCCTGAGCGAGTGGGACGACGAGTAAGTTGGGCCCCGGCTAACTGCCGGGGTCTCGCCTGCCTATCCACAACTCGAGGTTAATATGTCATACTCACCGAAGATCAAACAGAACCTCGCGCAACACAAGGGGCCGACGATGAAGATGCCGCTCGGTATTCAGCTTGGGAAGCTGGCCGTCGCCAAGGACGTATCTGTCATCGACGTGTCCGCGCAAACTGGCGCGTCGCGCACGACCGTTTACAACTGGTTCGCCGGCGGCTCCGTCACGAATGCGTATGAGCATGTCGTGCGCGAGGTAATCAGCACGCTCAAAGCGCGATAAGGGGCTCACATGGAGCCCTATGTATTCCTGTCGGCGGTGCTACCGTCGACAGGCAAGTACTGTCTTGCAACAATAGACCCTGGCACCCCTCCGACGCACAAGTTCGTCGACACGCAGGAGGAGTTGTATCGGCACACGGACCTGCTCGACACTGTCGGGCATAACGTCTACATGGCGCTGGCCAATTACGACAACGCTGGGCGCCGCCAGCAGATCAACGCGCAGTACATGCGTTGTTTTTTCGCCGATATCGACTGCGGCGTGAACGACAAAGGTCAACCAAAAGCGTACCCATCCAAGAGCAGCGCCATTGTTGCGCTGCACAAATTCCTGTCGGACACCGGTCTCGATGCGTTGGGGCAGCCCTGGCTGGTGGACTCTGGTGGCGGTGTGCACGTGTACTGGCCGCTGGACAAGGATGTCCCCACCGCTGCGTGGAAGGTGGTTGCCGAACAACTGAAACGGACCACGTACGCGCTGGGCTTCAAGATCGACTACGGTGTCACGATCGACTCTGCACGGGTCCTGCGCATGCCCGGTACACGCAACCGCAAGTACACACCTGAGCGCACCGTCACGCTACGCAACATCGGCGGCACGTTCTCACTCACAGATATAGCCACGTGCTTGTCGAAACTGACACCAGCAGCAAACGTGCAGTCGCCAGTACCGGCGTTATCGTCCATTACCGGAACCCCGATCGTCGGGCCTATGAGCGCGGTGGCGACTGCACTGTTGGCGAACAGCAAAGTCCGGTTCAAAGATATCCTGACCAAGACCGTCGCCGGCACAGGCTGCGGGCAGATCAAGTTCTACATCGACAACGCGCAGCAGGACGGGCTGGAGCCATTGTGGCGTGCATGTTTGTCAATAGCCAAGCCCTGCACCGACGGGCTCAAGGCTGCCACGGTTCTCAGTCAGATGCACCCGTACGATACGGCACGCATGCAAACAAAACTGTCCGAGATCAAGGGCCCGTACCCATGCGCCAAGTTTGATGCAGAGAATCCCGGCGTGTGCACGGCGTGCGTGCACTGGGGCAAGATCACGAACCCGCTCGCATTGGGCAGGGTCATGGATGTTGTGACAACAGAGTCGGTAATCGAGGTAGGTGACGACGACCTACAGCACACAGTTACCCGCCCCGTACCGCCACGGGGCTTTTCATTTGGCCGGCAAGGGGGCGTGTTCTTCCAAGAGACCGAGATCGACGCCAAGACGCAGCAGGCCAACACCATCGAGAAGATGCTGCTGCCGTTCGATTTCTTCATGCTCGACACGATGGTCGAAGACGGCGTCTACTCGACGCGCTTCATGGCGATCCGCAACGGCAAGAAAAACATCATCGTGATCCCCAACAAAGCGGTGTCCAACAAGGACGCTACCGCCACCGCACTGGCATCGCAGAATATCGTGGCCTCGTTCGGCGCGGGCAACGACAAGAACCTTTTCAACTATGTGCGTGCGTGTATTGCAGAAGCCAGCACAGTGGACAACGCCATGATCGTGCCGCCAAACTACGGATGGCAAGCGGATGGGTCGTTCGCGCTTGGGGACACGACGTACCGCCAAGACGGTGATCACCACACCTTCGCTTCCAACCGGCTGGCCAACCTGATCAGCGTGACGACGCCCCGCGGCACCATCGAAGACTGGGCCAGTGTCATGCGCATGTTGATGCGCAAGGGGCTGTGGGGTCAGATCGCCTGCATGGCGATGAGCTTTGGCTCGGCGCTCAAGCACTTCACGCCGGCCGGGTCCCGCGCGTTCACGTTCCACATCGCCAGCAAGGAGTCGGGCATCGGCAAGACACTGGCGCTGTCGATCAGCAACTCGGTCTGGGGTGATCCCACAAACTTCTCCGTCAAACCTGCCACGTCAGAGCGCACGATGCTGCAGCGCGCCGGCATGCTGGGCAGCCTACCGCTCAACATCGACGAGGTCACGAACAAGGTGCGCGCCGGCAACGGGGAGTGGATGCCCAACCACATCTTCGACTTCTCGCAAGGCGGGCACAAGCTCAAGGGCATGGGTGCGTCCAACGCGGAGATGCGCGACGACCTGCACTGGGAGTCCAACAGCATACTGACGTCCAACGCGCCAGTGATGGAGGCGCTGCTCGGCGCCAGGGACACGACCTCGAACGGTGAGGCGTACCGGCTGCTGGAGTGGCGCGGCCTGGGCCAGCGGCTGGAGTGGGCGGTGGACGAGCGCGAGACGCTGCAGCTCCTGAACAAGAACTTCGGCGTGGCCGGTCAGGTCTGGGCCCAGTGGCTGGTGCAGAACCAAGTCATGGCACAGGTTGTTGTGGCAGACGCACTTGAGAAGTGGCGGGAGCTGGTGCATGCACCAGACGAGGAGCGATTCTGGACCGCCGGCGCCGCGTCGGCCCTGGCCGCGCTACACCTGATCGGCCCCCAGCACGCCAACATACTCAAGGTGCCGCTCAGCCCGATCAAGGACTTCTTCAAGCTGCGGGTGCAGGAGGCTCGGCGCATCATCAACACCAACCGGCAGTACGCCAGCGATCTGCTGAACGCGTTCGTGCGAGAACACCATGGTGGGTTCGTCAAGCTGGCCGCGCCGTCGGCAACGATGGCGATCTTCGCTGATGGGCGCGAGGTGCGGCCGGACAGCACCAAGGGATCGGTCCGTGGGCGGGTCGAGTACGACGCGGTGCCAGGGTGGACTGACTTCTACATCGAGGTCCGGCTGCTCAAGGAGTACTGCGCAAAGCGCAACAAGAGCTACATCGAGTTCGTGCAGGAGCTGCAGACGCGGTCTTCTGTGACAGAGGTTCGCAAGGACCTGCTGGCCAAGACCAAGGGGCCATCGCTGCGCGTCGTGTGCCTGAAGATCAGCCAGCGCAATGAAGACCTTGAGCCATAAGTACCCGTGGCACCAGCACGCCGGCGGCGAGTCGTTTTTCGTACCCAGCCTGGACCCGGAAACAACCCGGCTTGAGGGGCTACGCATCGGGCACAAGCTACTGGGACTGAGCGCCAAGCTCGACGCCCGAGCAGGGATACACGATCGCCTGCTCGGGGTGCTGTTTACCGTGCGACCATCCCCACGGCGGAGAGATATCGGTTACTGAGCGCGGTGCGCTGCGCGGCGATGCTGTCCAGCATCTCCCGTTTACGTTCTGCAGACAGTGCGGTTACTGGCGCCTGACGAATCTTCTTCTCGTCCTGGGCCAGCTTGTGCAGGCCATTCTCCGCTTGCTGCAGCATCGGTGAGTACAAGATGTTCAACACATCGTCCCGGTACAGGATCGCGTCCTGCTGGCGGCCTTCCTTCTTCAGCTTCTCGAACGTCGCCTTGGCCTGATCTGCGGCGCGAATCTTGGCGTACAGGGCATCGGCGGCACCTCCGCCGTTGACGTCTTGGAACAACCCGCCCACCAATGGCGCTTCGTTCAGCTTGCCGGCAGGCTGGCCAGCAGCAGGGTTACCAAACAACTCGTTGGTGGCCGCAGCCACCGCGATCGGGAGCTGACCCATGTATCCGCGCACCAGATGCTCAATCTGTAGGGGCGACAGTTTGAGCGCATCGACTGGCGACATCTGCGCCATCTCGCTCAGGCGCTTGGCAAGTTCTGTGGTACGCGCTGTGAACCGCTCCTGCGGGTCGACGTTGCGCATGCCGGTGCCCTCGACTTCCCGGCCGGTGAAGAAGTTGTGGTTTGTGCCGACCTCGATCAGCGGACGCACCATCTGTGGCAGACCGTACGAGCTGGCGCCAGGAATCTGGTTCAACACGAGGTTGCGGCTTGCTTCCCACTCCTTGGCGCCTAAGTTACCCCGCGCCATATCGATCAGCGCCTCGGGGATGGCCTTGAACAGCACGCCGATCTCGAACGGGATTGGTAGCTTGAGCGTCACGTTGTCCTCGGGCTTGGGGCCGCGCGACAGTGGCACGAACCAGTAGTTGTACCGCTCACTTGGGCGTGCGTTCTTGTAAGTGTCGTCGTCCTCCATGGCCATGGCGTACACCAGCGTGCCGGCGGCCAGCAACATGGCGCGGTCGAAGAACTTCTGCTTGATGCCCATCGCCTCCTGTGCTGTCATCTTGCCGGTCATGGCTTTGTGCAACACGTTCAGACCCTGAATCTGCGCGTTGAAGAACGGGATCATCCGCGATGCGTACTGCACCGTCGGCGCCAACCCGCGCTTGTGGAAGTTCATCATCTCCATGGCGGCCAGCTCGGCCTCCATCTCCGAGCCGGTCTTGGCCAGCACGTCGTTGTACAGCTGCACACGGGTCGCGGCATCCGCGCGCATCGCGGCGCGGTCAGCCATGGCGAACAGTTTCTGCAGTGCGGTGTTGTCGTTGCCCGCGAGCTGCAGGGCCATCTTGGCCAGATCGTCCGGGTCGCCGGTAAAAATCTGACTCTGGGTGACGCCCTTGCGGATCAGGATGTCAGCGCCAGGGCTGCGCCCGGCCGATGCACGGGCAAACTCTGCAACGCTCTTGCCGATGGCCATCAGGGGGCCGCGGTCCAGACCGCCGGTGAAGCTCGCTGCGATCGGGTCGCGGAACAACTGCCGGGCCACGTAGATCGGGTTGCGCGTCACACCGGAGCGCAGCACATCGCCGAACCAGCCGGCTGCCTTGAGGAATGCCGGCATCACGAGGTGCGTGCCCTCCATGCTCTTGGCCAACATCTCCGCAGGAATACCCTCAGCCGCCGTACCCTTGGTGTCGATGATCGTGAAGAAGTCCTTGCCGTCGATCTTGAAGCGCAGCGTGCGCGCATCCGCCGGCCCCTCACCCTTGACGATATCCATGACGTTGGTCGCCCGGCCGTTGCGCCCAGGCGTACCCTTACCAGCGCCAAGCTCCTGCAGCGCGTACGCCACGTTCTTGGTCGTGAGGTTGCGCATGCCCATGTCGGTCAGCAGCATCGTGTTGCGCACGATCGACTCGTTGAGCGGGAGCATCATCTCATCGTCGCCCTTGAGTTCCTTCAGGTACGGCTGGTTGCGGATGTCACCCAAGACGATCATCGTGTCGCTGTCGATCTCGAGCGTGGCCTTGCCGTTGTCGGCGACGCGGTAGTACGGGACGTAGTTGCCGGACTGCATCAGCTTGGCTGCGTGCGACTTCTCCATGTAGCCGGACTGCACGAGGAAGTTGATCAGCCCTTTGTTGTAGTCGTTGTACAGAGACGCCACACGCTCCAGTGCAGCCTTCTGCTTGGGATCAGCGGTGAGGCGGGTCAGCTCGTCAGCGATCTCCTGCTGGGTGAACTTGCCGCGCATGAACTTGTTCACACCAACCGTCTGCGCCCGCTTGGCGATCAGATACATCTGGGCATCGCGCATCTTGGCGTCGGCATTGGTGCCGGGCATGGCCTGGATCGCCTTGAACACATCCCCCACTGCCGGGCCGCCGCCGGCCTCGACGACGTAGTTGCCTTTGGCATCGGTCTTGAGGTTGAGCGCACCGTTCTGCAGGACCGCAAATACCTGATTCATCCGCGCGTCGTTCTTGCGCACGAGGTACATGGCCTGCTGGGCGACCTTGGAGTTACCCATGCGCAGCGCGCGCTCCAGCGGTGCCCGCATGTCGACGCCCAGCATCTCGGCGGCCAGGGAGAGGTTGCTGCCGATGCGCTCCTTGAACGACGTCTTGCGGGCGATGACCTTGTCAGCCAGTGTGTTCTGCCCGCTGCGATAGACCGTGCCCTTGGGCCCCGACGGCGGCTTGCCACCGGGTGTGCCCTCCATGACGTGCTGACGGGCGTTGGCCACGATCTGACGAACTTCCTTGTCAGTGACGCCCTTGAACCCCAGCTTCTGGGCGATCCATGCCTTGATGGCGTGGTATATCTGCTTGAGCGCGCCGACGTTGCCCTGCTCGGCCATCTCGGCCAGCGCCTCCTCGACTGCCACCTCGCGGGACAGGTCCGGGCTGACCTGCATCTTGGCGTCGGCCTTGGCCTTGATGTCCGAGTTGCCGTTGTACAACCTGTTCATGGTTGGCGCGTACTGGTCGCCCATCATGCTGCGCAGACCGTAGTGCCCCGCCACCTCGTGGGCGATGGTCATGGCCACATCCTGGCCGGTGTGCAGGTTCTCGGCAACGAGGTACACCTTGCCGGTGTCCGGATCGAACAGGCCGGGAATCTTGCCGGTCATCTTGTCCTTGGCCGCCTGATCCTGCAGCCGCTGCGGCAGGTCTGCCTCCGTCTCCACAACGTCCACCGGTGGTGTGTTCGTCCACCCCTCCATGACCCGGTTGGCCAGCCGCGTGACCTCGGCCGACTTCATGCCAGCGCCGGCGGTCGTGGCGGTGCGGTAGACGGGACCGGTGTTGGAGTCGTAGGTCTCATCCGCGTAGATGTCGTCCAGGGCCGACTCGGCGCGCAGCTTCTTGGCGATGGCATTGCCTTCGCGCATCGCTTGCTTGGCAGTTGGCGACCGTGGTGCAGAGGTCTCCTGCACCTTGTTCCGGGTGCCCGTCTTGTTGGTGCCGGCGCGGCTCTCGGGCGACCCTGTGCGCTGATCCCCGGCGACAACGGCCTTGCGCACCACTGCACCCTGGCGCTGATTGCGGGTCCTACCTTGTTCGGCAGCGAACACTTCGAACACGTTGCCCTGCAACTCGCGCTCGGTCGGCTGGGTAGTGGTACCACCCTCCCGAAGCTGCTCAAGCCGATCGTTGATTGCCTTGATCTTGGCGGATATCGGGCGTGCCTTGGCCAGCAACAGCGTGCGCCGTGCCTCCTGACGCGGTACCATCTTACTGCTCAGCATCCGGGTTGGCAGAGGTACGACATCCCCGCCGTGTTCACCTGCCTCCGCTCGCTCGATCAGGTCATCACGTGCGCTCTCCAGCGCGCCGCGCTCCTTGCGCAGGCCGCCGGCGTTGGTCACGGTGCTGAGCCGATCCTTGAATGCCTGCAGCGCAACTTCTTCTGCAGTCTCGGCACGCGTTGGCTCCGGACGCAGCATCGGACGCTGCTCCAGCTGTTTGGCCACAGCGGTCAGTCCGGCCGATGGTTGATCCAAAGGCGTCCCGTCCTGCTCGGACTGCACCAGTGCTTGGTACTCCTCTTTTGGGAGCGCCATGATGTCCTTGGCCAACTCCAGCTGGCGGACCTCCAGTTTGCGCCGGTCCTCCATGTAGGATCGCTTGGCAGCGACGGCGCGATCGTACGCATCCGCGGCCTGGAAGTAGGACTCTGGCAGTGCAGCACCCTCGGTACGATCAAACGCACGTCGCTCCGCAGCTACATTCTCCCCGGCCTTGTCGATCGCCGCGTCCAGCTTCTCCTGCTCTTGTGCGTCGATCGTACTGAGCAGCATCAGCAACCCGCGCTTGCGTTTGGCGTCAGTGTTATCGGGCACCGTCGCAGGTCGCTTGGCCGCGGGGATACCAGCCGTGTCGGCCGTACGCTCGTTCTCTTTGTTGGGCGGCACGAGCATGCTCTGCGCCGCGCGCACCTGAGAGACGAGACTCTCGTACGCCGTGTTCAGGCGGTCACGCTGCTGGCGGATGGCGGCGTCTGCGGCGCGCGCATTGCGCATGCCGGCGCTGTTGGTCAGGGTTGCCTCGTCAGCGTCCAGGGTCCGCTGTTTGTAGTCGGTCTCAAGCGCTGCGATCTCACTGTTGACCTCGCGCAGCGCGCGCTTGGCCTTGCCCTTTGCCACATCCGACGCGGTGTCGGAGTCCAGAACACGTTGCCATGCGGACTGCTCACGGGTCAGCGTCTGCATGCGGCGGTCGTGCTTGACCTGTTCGGCGCGCTGCGTGGCCAGGGACATGCCTGCGAGCTGTGTCTCCAGCTTCGGGCTCGATACGCCTTCTGTCTCCAGGCCACTGAGGACGGCACTGGAGAAGTCAAACCGGTCCTCCAGTGCGCGCATGGCGCCGGGATACTTCAGCAACAGGTCAACGTCTGCCGCAACTGCAGAGTTCACGCTATCCACGGACTGCGCGATGGCGTCGAGCTGATCTGACAAGTTGACAATGTCCGCGCGTAGCACCTCCTGCTGCTCCTGCAGCTTGGACACCTTACCAGTGCGCATGTCATCGGCCGCCGCAATCACCTCCCGACGGAGCGCTCGTGCCGACTCGAGCTGCTTGCGCGCAGCCTCCGCCCGCTTGGTGATCTCAGCCACGGTTGTTGTCGATGCGTCCAGGGCCTGTTTGGTCGCCTGGAGCAGTGTGCGACGTGGTGGGCGCGCTGCGCCGGCTTCCGCAACGCGGTCCTTGGCCTTGTCCAGTTTCGCCTGCTCCTGCTCGTACTCGGCCTTGACGTCGGACAGCCGTTGGTCTGTATCGAGCGCTGCCTTGAGGCGCACAACAGTTTCAAACGTGTCAGCCATCTCGGGCCCGACCGCCTGCTCAAACGCAGGCTTGTTCTTCAGGTAGACCTTGACGTCCGCCGGGGACAACGACTCGGTGCCGAGCAGGCTGGCAACACTGTCGCGCGCGGTCTCGACATCGGACGTCAGATTGCGCTTACGCCCCAACACGTCAATGAGCGCGCCGGCAGCCTCGTTCACCTGCTGCTCAACAGCGTCGCGTGGTTTGGTCAGGTAGCTGACGATGCTGTCTTCCTGCGCCTGCCCGGCTCGTTTCAGCAGGTCTGCCATGGACTTGTTATAGGCGTCCTGGGCAGCCTGTTCATCGGCGCGCGCCGCTTCGTACGCGGCATCAGCTTTCGCTCGTGCTTCTTTGGTCGCGTCGTCGATGATGGACGAGTCGTCCAGGGGCTGCAGGTCGACGCCGGGCTCACCCCGCAGCGCGCCCTGACGATCCTTCTCTTTCTTGATCACCTCGTTGTGCGTGCGGTTCTTCTCTGTGCGCAGCTTCTCCGCCGCGTCCAGCTCCGCGTCGATGCGCGTCACCAGCGCCTCGGCCTGCCGGACCTTCTCGTAGGCTGGCGTGCCGACACCGTACACCGTGTCCCAGAAGTCGAACGTCTGCTGATCTGCTGGCGACAGCTCCAGTGCCTGCTCGTCGATGTCACGAGCCAGCGTCAAGTCCGAACCCACGCTACCGGTGGCCTTTGGCGCGGCGCGTGTCTCGACCTTGGCGGATGTGGACGTTGTTGGCATCTTGCTGCCGCTCGGCGCCAGGGTGGTGTCCGTCGTCTGGGTGGACGCTGCGGTACGCGTTGGGGAGACCGTCTGCTCAGTGCGCGGCTCCTGATTCACATACCCGACTTCGCCCACACCGGTGTAACCCGGCGAGAATGTGCGGCTGGTCTTCGGCGTCTGGCCAGCGATGTCGGCCTGCGTCGGCTCGGGACTCGCTTGCTGCTTCTTGGTCAGCCCCTTCTCCCCCTGCGGGATGTACACCGGCTTGACCGCGCGCTGCTCGACCGGCACGGTCTGCGTTGACGTCGTCTGGCGCAACTGCTGCGCCAACTGCTGCATCTCGGCCTGCAACGCGTCGATCTGCTGCTGCGTGGCCTGGGGCGTGTCCTGCGGCTGGTACTGATCGGATCGGCGTAGCAGCGCGGCGTCCTTTGCGCGCGCGGACTTCTGCCCGGCCAGCTTCTCGCGCAAGGCGTTGAGTTGCTGCTGCTTGTTGGTCAGCTCACCGCGGACACCTTCGCGCGTGTTGATCTGCGGCGCGGCGCCTTCGCCAATATTGGCGACCCGGTACACCTGCTCGGCAATGTCCGCGACGATGCGCTCGCGCGCCGGCGACGTGGCCAGATTTGGGTTCTGCAACACGTTCGCCAGATTGTCCAGGCTGGCTTTTGTGTTCGCCGGCATGTTCGGACGTGCCTGCAACTGCTGAATCTGGGTCAGCAGCTGCGTCGTCTTGTCCGCACCTTGGGCCACAGGTGTTGGCAGTTCCTCGAACAGCGGTTGCTGCTGCGTGGCATCCGTCTCTGGCGCCGTGTTCTGCTCGGTAATCTGCCGCTGCGCGTCGGGGCCCGGCTTGCGGTACGTCTCCCGCGGCCGCCCAGGCGCCGTCTCCCCGCGCATGTTAATCGTCTGATCGAGCATGGGTGTGGCCTGCGGCCGGAACGGGGCCTGCGGTGTGACCGGCGGCGTGGGTGTGTTGGTGAGCGGGCCATCCTGGCCCTGCGTCTCCTGATCCTCCACCATCTGCGTCTGCACGTTCGGGCTCTGCTGCAGCAACGCTTGTTGCGCCTTGGCCTGCTCCGTCAGTTTCCCGATCTGAGCCAGCAGCGCGTCGGCCTGCTGCACCTTGCCGGACTGCAGCGCGACGCCGTACTGCTTCTGCAGCCGCGTCAACTGACCCGTGACGTCGGCCGGCGCGATCGTGGTGTTGTTGCCGGACCGGCCGCCGATCTGCTTGTCGATCGCGCTACCACGCTGGTTTGCCGCGGCAGCCGCGTCCTGGGCCTGCTTGGCAGCCTGTATGTCGCCGGCGGCGACTGCCTTCTTGGCAGCCTCCACCGCAGCATTGCGCTCCTGATATGCAGCCGTGCGATCCGCGATCATCTGCTGCAGCACCGCGTCGCCAGCGCCGGTGGTCTCGCCTGAGTCCTCGGCCTTGTTGGCATTCTGGCGGTATGCGGCGGCATCGGCCTGCGCGCCCGCTGCCTTGAATGCCTCGGCCTGCTGTGCCTGCAATGCAGGACGCACGAGGTTGAACTCCTCCGCTTTGGGTAGTAGGGTCTCCTTGCGGAAGTCCTCAGCCGCGCGGTTCGCTTCCTTGTGCGCAATGCGATCCGCCTCGGTGGGGTTGGCACCGAGTTTGGCTGGCTTCATGGCCCGATATTGCTCCTCGGTTGCCTTGTAGTCCTCGGCCACCTGCTGTGCGTACGCGGGGTCCTGGCGCTGGGCCTCCAGCTGCTGCTTCTCCTGATCCTTCTGGGCCTGGGCAGCCGCGTCGGCCTTGGCTTGCTCCGCCTGCTCGATCTGAGCCTGCTGCATCTGCTCCTGCCCGCGTTCGCGGAACCGACCGACTGGCGCCAGCGCGCCGCCAAGGACCGCACCACCGACGAAGTTGTCGAAATACTCCTTGCGCGCCTGTGGGTCATTCAGTTCCAAGCCGGCCTGCAGCCGCTCGAATACCTGCTGCCCCGCCTCGGTCAGACCCTCAGCGGTCATGGCCTTGCCAGTGGCCTTAACATAATCCGCCGCGACACTACCCATGCCCTTCTTGGCAATCTCAGCCGCCATTTTGGGCGTGAGTTCCTTGCCAGCAGCGGCGAATATCTGGCGGATGCCGGGGATCATCTTGAACCCGACCATGTCCAGCACAGCCTGGGGCACGGATGCCAGCGCGGCGGCACCGAAGTCTGTGTCCGCAAGACGTTTGCCAGTACCCTGCTGGCGTTGCAAGTTAGAACCGGTGAACTGCGCTGCCGAGGTCAGGCCGGCAAGGCCTATACCAACCGCCGCTGGCACGCCGCCGAGCGCAGCTGCACTGCCTACAGCGATCGGAGCCACCATCCAGGGTAGCGACTGCCCGCCCAGTTCGGCAATCTTGGTGCCAGGAGCGTCAAACCAGCCCTTGTCGGTGGGCTTGAATACGCGTTCAGCTTCCGCCTTGTTGCGCGCCTGCTGCGCCTCGGCTTCTTCCGGCGTCATCCACCCGGTCTTACCAGCTACGGCCGCCAGCCCACCCTTGAGGTCTTCCCAGCTAGCCTTCATCGCCGGCATGAATCCGCCCTTGGGCCCGGCACCGCCGCCGGGTATCTGTCCCATCAGCTCTGGGTGCGCCGCTGCTATCCGCCGCGCCGCCTCCTTCGGGTCTAGCTCGTCCGGAATATTGTCGACGGAAGACCCATCAGGCAGCGTAATGGAATAGGGCATATCACTGTCCGCTCATAAGTTGACCGAAGTCGTAGCTTTTAGATGGCCCGGCCGGCGAGGCCGCGGGGGCGAGCTGCCCCGATCGTTGTGCCCGCATCTGCGCTTCGTACTTCGCACGTCGCCCTTCAAGATCGAATGGGCGCCCCATGTTGTTGATGTCGGCCCCCCACGCCTTGGCGTCCGCGTTCGCGCGGCGGCTGGCTTCCGCTGCAATCTGCGCATCCTTCATGACTGTACCCGTACCGCCACTACCCACTGGCCGCCGGGCGCGGATCGTCGCCGCAGCAGCCTTCTCCGCCTCCACCGACGGCTTGATGTCGCGGGTGTACTCAGCGCCGGCCCTCTGGTAGTCGGCTTGCGCACTGCGCAGGTTGGCTTCCGACTCGGCTTTCTGGGCATCCATCCGGACCTTCTCCGCCTCCTGGCGCAGCTTGTACTCTCCCTGCACGTCACCTATCTTGGCCCGAACCTCAGCCTCCTGTAGCAAGATATCGGCCTTGGCGTACCCCGCTTTGGCATCGGCCAGCGCCTTCGCGCGCGCCTGCTTGGACTCTTGCAACTGCGCACCACCGGCACCCAACGCCTGCGCGGCACTACTGCCGCCCCTGGCCGCCACGGCGTTGAGGAACTGCATCACCTGATCGAACTTGCTGGGGGATGCGGCCTTGACCTGCGCGTTGTACGCCTCCTCCAACTGCTTGCGCGACATCTGCGTCAGCTCGTCGCGTTTCTTTTGCAGCGGCTCCATCTTGTCCAGTACCGCCCGCAGCCCGTCGCTGGACATGTCCTTGGCGTTCGGGATCACGGTTGCTGGTGGCACCTCGTCGCGCGGGATGATCTTGGCCGGCGGCACGGCGCCGGGGTTGCGGCCGCTGCCAATGCCAGATACAGTCTGCGCACCGGCGGATGCCGGGGTAGTCGTTGGGGGTACGGGCTCGTCCACACCAGTACCGGCGCCCTCCTGGCGCTTGAGTCGTGGGTTGGCTGGTGCGTCGGGTGCAGGGTAGTTCTTACCCTCGTTGCTGTAGTTGGGGTTGCTGGTGGCCTGAGTGAACATCTGCTTGGCCTTGTCGCCAAGGCCACTGAAAAACTCCTGCACCTTCGGGCTGAACCCGATCTCGCCAGTATCCTTCTGGGCGAGGTACACATCACGCTGTGTCACGCGATCTGCCACCTGCCCGCGCCGGGCCATGTTGGCTAGGTTCCACCTCTCCAGCGGCGTCACGCTCGGGTCGGACTCCCAAGAGTAGCCACCACCCGCAAACTCCCGCACCCGGCCGCCGGCGGCGTACGCTGCCAACCCGCTCATTGGCGAGGACAGGTTGCCGACCATCTGATCCAGCACCGGCGCCGTGTCGGGGGCCTGCATCAGGGAGTTGTCCTGAACATCTTTGGCGTACTGCTTCGTGTCCATCATCTCCTTGAGCGCGGTCACCGCCTCGACGTCGCCCTGCTGTGCCAACATCTGGAGCGCCGGGATGTTCCCGGCGAGTTTGGCCTTCATGACCGCCATGCTGCTTTGCAAGCTCATTTCAGGCTCCCGTAGAGTTGGGCAACGCGCCCCTGGCCAAGGCCACTGACCGTCTGCGGCACCTGCCCGCCCTGTGCGAAAAGACCGAACAGGCTGCCCAGACCGCCGATCGCCGAGCCCACACCCGCCAGATCAGACGCCCAGTTGGACGTCGGCGAAGTCTGCTGCGTCGTGTTGGTCGTGCTGCCGGGAAAGCCCGACACCAGATTGCGCATGAACGTCAGCTGATCGTAAGGGTGCTGCTGCTGGTTGAGCCAGTCCTGATATGTGGTGTCCAGCCCCTTCTGCTGTGTGCCCTGGTCCAGCAGCCCCGCGGTCGACTGCAGCCCGAAGCCGGTCTGGCCCGTGTCCGTCAGCGCCTTGCCGCCGGCGATCGCCGCCTGGGAACCGAACTGCCGGTCCTGCTGCTGCCGCCCCTGATCGGCGTTGAACTGCTGCTGGGCGTTCTGATATCCGGCGTTGAGTCCTTGGGCCTGGATGTCACCGAGCTGCTGCCCCAGGTTGCGGCCCGCCTCTGCCTCGATGACACCGTGGCGTGAGCCACCGAACGCGCCGGCCTGCGCCGCGCGAGAGTCCCGGCCGGTCCTGGCAATGTCGTCCGTCCGCATGGCCTCGCGCTTGGCGATGTCCGTGACGTTCTGCTGGTACGGGTTCATGTACTGCTGCGCCGCAGCATTGTCGAACGTGCCCGTGTTCGGGGTGTAATTGGCCCCCTTATTCAGGTAGTTGCCCGCTTGCGACAACATGTTCCCTGCATTGAGCCCGGAGACGGAGTTGCCAGCCTGTTGCTGCAGACCTGTCAGGCCGGCGACGCGCGGCCCACTATATGAGGGTGCCGGGTTGCTCCCGGTCAGCGCCTGCCCGCGCGCGAACAGGTCGGTGACGTACGGCTCGACGTAGCCGGGTAGCGTCGCGTTCGAGGTGGTTGTGGTTGTACCTTCTGCCATTTTGGGCTCCTACGCGGGAAGCGTGTTGGGGTTGACCGGCTTGACTTGCTCGGGACTGCCGTGCGCCTGCATGCGGATTTTCTCCATCATGTCGTACAGAATCTTGGCGCCTGCCTGGGACGACCCGCCGCCGAGCCCCGACACAACGTCAGCAGGGATGACGAACTCACCATCACCCAACCGACCCTGGCCGCCGTCGTCCATCTGCACGGGCACGGAGTCCGACAGGCCGGTACCGCCACCCTGCACGAACCGGGGCTGCCCCGCCGCGATGCCGCCGGCCGCATACATGTTGCTCGGGCCCATGCGGAACTGCTGGCCCTGGCTGTAGGCCATCGGATTCGAACCGGCGCCCAGGTTGGCCAGGGTGTACATCTTCAGCACAGGGTCCCAGACGTAGCGCCGCGGGCCCGACTCTGCGGGTGCGGCGGGGTTGTTCGTTGTTTGCACCGGTGTGCCGGTTCCAAACGGCTGTGCGTCGCCGCTGCCGCCCTCCCGGTGGTCCGGGCCGTCCCCGTTGTTGCGGCTGTCGCCGCCAGCGATGGTGCTACCCCCCATACCTTCATACTTGCCGCCGGGCCCAAAATCGGGGTGGCTATAACCGGCGCCGGTGAGCGCGTCCATCGCTTTGGCCACACCGACTGCCAGCGCCCCGATACCTCCCATTGGCATCGCCTTGTCCGAAAAACTCCCGAGCGCCGAACGACCGAAGCCATCAGCCGACAGGCCGCCGACACCTTGTCGTTGGGCGTACCCCGCGGTGTTGCTGATACCGCCGTCCCCGCTATACGCGCTACCGGCGTGCTCTGCCGCAGTCCCGCTGACGCTTTCGCCGACTTCGCCGGCATTAACCCCAACATTGGTGCCAGCATGCTCTGCCGCAGTCCCGCTGACGCTCTCACCTACCTCGTTACCGCCGTAGTCCGCGCCAAAGTTGTTGTCGCCTCCGTTGTATCCGCCGTCCGGACCATTCGGCCCTTCCGCGTCACCCCCACCCCCGCCGTCATAGAACTTGCGTTTGCGTTTGTACTGGGCGATTTTGCTGAGACTCATGGGGTACTCCTATGGGACGATTTTCAGCACGTTCGAGGCTGTTGTGTCACGGTAAACATCGCCTGACCGGAGTGTAGCGATGGCGGCTTCTGTAGGCAACGTACTGATGGCAATGTTCAAGGTGCTGGCGTTGATAGCCGCGGGCTGATTGGCCCGTGTAAAGTACGCGCGCATCTCGCGCAGTATCTCGTCGAAGAACCGACGTTCGTACGCAACCGGTGCCGGGGCAAGGACTGGTGGGCGAACGGTCATGCGCGCCTCCCGTCCGGCCGCACATCAAGGCGGGGTGTACCGATCTTCCACTGCGTACCTTCAGTGTTGGATTCGATGCGCAGGTTCATCTGGCGGCCGCGCGAACGGATGTAGACCTCCTTGGTCCACTGCTCCACCGGTGCCGTCGCTGTGCGCGATACTGTCTCGTCCGTAGCCGCGTTCAGCGCAGCGCCAGGGTCGTTTTTGGTGTTGAGCGTCAGGGTGACTGCCGGCGTCGTCGCGGTCGAGCCGGTGAACGTCAGGTCCGGAAGAATGCGCCGCACGAAGCCCATGTTGTGCCCATCCCCAATATCGAAGTCCGAAGACTCGATGTATGCCTCGATTGGCAACGTCGAGTTGGTCTCGAGGTCGTCGGTACCCACCTCGTGCTGGACAAGGCAATACTCGCTGGCGGAGGCTGCCAAGGGTGATGACTTCAGGGGCGAGTCTGTCCACGCGGTGCGCCCCATGGTGCCGTAGTACCAGATGCGCAGGGTGTAGTTGTAGATGACGTATCGATCGGGCGTGATTGACTGCGCGCTGCAGTAGTGCCACCACACCTCGTCGAAACCCTCGTTTGTACCCGCAGTGACCTGCTCACCTTGGGAGGCACTGATGTCGTCGAACACGTGGTCCAGCAGCGTGCACTCCAGTGTCTGTACCCGCCCGTCGAACATGTAGAACTTTTCTCGCCCCATCCAGTACACCACCCCGTTGATCGAGGTTGCACAACTCGGGCCCATGACGGAGATGTTGTCCGACTGCTGCGCAAAACTAAACACGAACGGCGCACCGACGTACTGCATGGTGAACACGGCTGTGTCTGTCAGGATCACGATCTCCTGGCGTGTGTGCAGCGCAGTGACGATCCGCGATCCGGACGACAGCGTGTACCCACCCGCCTGTGTGGTTGCTGTTGGCTCCCACTCCACCACGCTCTCCACGTCACTCCAGCGCACATGCAGCGGGTCATAGACGATGGACCCAAACGGGTTGGTACCGAACACGACCAAGATGCGCGCGGACTGCTCCAGCAGCATGTGGTACTGGAACAACGGTACCTCGTTGGCGCCCCCCAGCGAGGACACCAGCACGCCGCGATCAAACACCAGCGGGTTGGCGTTGGGCTCGAACTGATAGATACCGCCGAGCTTGGGCCCGAAGATCAGATTCTCTCCGTACGTGACCTGCGTCCACATGCGCATGTCCGCCAACGCCACGTCGTAGCCGATGCCCCAGGCGTACGAGCTGAACTCGGCAAAGCCCCAACCGTACGTGAAGTAGGCGATAGCCTTGCCGGGGTTGAGCAGGTAGTCGAATGTGGCGTTACCGCCGATGGCGCCGCTGGTGGCCGTAACCCCCACGTCGATCGAGTACGTGTCGGCGTCAATCAGGGTGATCGCGAATTCCCCGTTGAAGTCGGCAGTCAAGATACCGCCGACATCAGCGCCAGAACTCGAGATAATGACGTAGGTGTCCGTGATCGCACCGTGGGCAACGTCAGTCACAACAACCACGCTGCTGCCGTTCGTGGTGGTGAATGCGTTGGTCGCGATGACTTGCGTCTCCCGAATCGGCGTGATGTCGTTGTACGCGCCGCCGTTCTCGACGTACATCTTCAGGTGGGTGCCGGCGCCGGTGTAGATCGGGCCGACCAAGATGCGCCAGACGTTGAGCGTGCGGCAGATGCCCAGGTATTCGTTCGTCGATATACGCGACCAGCCGCCTATCTTTTCAGGGAAGCCAGACCGGAATCGCACTTTGTCGCAGGCGTACCAGCCCCCTTCCGTCGCAAGCGACGTTGCATCCCGGTTGATACCAGGGCGGAACTGTAGTTTCTGCAGTGGCATGTGCGACTACCGGTTCAGCACTTGGCCATGCCGCCGCGCTTGAATGGTCGGCCAGCCTGCTTCTTGTCCTTGGCCTCTTCCTTCTTGGAGCCCTCCTTGCCGAATTTCTTGGACTCCTTGTCCTTGCCGGACTTCTCGAATGGAACGAACTTGCCTGCTTTCATGGTGCACTCCTGGGGTTGATGGATCGTATGTAGTAGCTGTCGGCTCTACAGGATATGTACGCCGTGTTTATGGCGTCGGCTTCTTCAACGGTGCGCTGAAGAAATTCAGTAAGCTCTGGCGAAAGTAGCCCGGTGGTTTCGGTAGCGTCGTCTGGACGAGGGCTGGCGGCGGTGGCAGTTGCGGGGGTGGGGTCACGACTACCACCCCCACATCCACTGGCTTGGGCGTTGGGGTCGCGCAGCCGGCCAGCAGAAGCACGAGTAAGAGCAGCAATACGACGACCAAGATCGGTAACTGTGGCGACGTTCTTTGCATCCTGCACCTCTTGCTTATCTTTGAACTCGGCCAGCTGCTTCTCGGCAGCCGCTTTACCCCGCAGTACCTCCTCCAGCTTCAGCACCGCATCGCGCTTGATTTTATCGGTCTCTGCCTGATCGACAAGCCTTTGTGCGGTCGCGCCGATTTCACGCTGATGCCCGCGCCAGCTGAAATAGCCCGCTGTCAGGGCGGACAGCAGGACTGCGATGACGATGCCGCGAAGGAGCATGAGGTTCATGGCCCGTCCTTTGGATCGGCCGGTGCGGCGCCACTGAACATCCTGGCAACGATCGGTGTCACGAAGATGGCACCGTATGCTGCATAGAAGACATCCGTAATCTTCCCAGCCAAGGTGAGCTGCACAATGATCCACGTCATGGCAGCCCAAGACCCCATGAATACCGCCGAAGTCTTGCTCACCCGCCCATTGACCATGATCAGGTCCAGCAGGTTGAAGTCGACACCGGGGTTGCGATGCGCCCGGTAGAAACTCCACAGGATCGCCAACACGGCGATCGCGAAGGTGGCTTCCGCGATGCCCATATCAGTTGTCCATCGCGGCGTACCGCAAGTTTTGCGCCGATCGGCGCATCCAACCTCTGCCATTTTGAGGGAAGTTCGACAACGACGCCCAGAACTCCTCGCGCTCGGCGATGTACAACATCAGCACATCGGACAGGTCCATCATACTGACCTTGCGGTCGGAGATCGGCCCCCAGTGTCCGTCGTCTGCCACGTTGATGGCCTTCTGCAGCTTGCGAATGGCAGTCTGGATACCACTGTTGACGGCGAAGTCGAACGCCTGGAACTTGACGGCCGGATGGACATTGAGCAACGGAGCCCAAAAGTCGCGCTGGTAGATAGCCTTGGCGCCTTCACGCGTCAGGTTCGGGATGTCCACGTCCGGGTAGCTGCGCTTGGAGATACCCCAGTTCGTCTCACCACCAGGGTCAGCTGCCTTGTCCCGGTTGGAATATCCGCCTTCGTGGCTGATCAACCGGTCGAATGCTTCGTTAAAGTTCATGGTAGTTTCCCTGGTAAGGTGTCAAGTGCACCGGGCTGTGTAGGCTGCGTATCGCACGGGTGAAAGCCGTCAGGTATCCGGTCTGCAAAATCTGGTGGCGGGCGAGAGTCCTGACCGTCGCCCTGCGGAAATACGCTACCCCATTCACTGTCGATGTCCGGCCACGGTTCGTGGCATGCGTCGATAAAGTCTAGCCACCACCCCCGAAGGCGGCGTACCCAGTTCATTTGTCGCCCAAAGGCGCGCGGTCAGTTGGCTCCACACCGTACTTGCGTTCCATGTGGCGCTTCAGCGATTTCTCTACCCACATCAGCAGGCTGATGCCCATGTGCCCGCCCATGCCAGACAGCGCGGCCGTCACCAGCGGGTTCACGTCGTAGGCTTCGCAACCCCAAAACACCAGAATGCCGGTGAACGCTGAAGTCATCAGCTCGCCGACAAGGATGCGGATGTCGTAGCCTGCAGCGTGCCCGCGTCGCACTGCGGTGTACCAACGCACGAAGCCGCCCAGCATCGCGATGCCGATGATTGCCCCGTACTCGCGCATGCTGTAACTCAGTGGGCTTTTCAACGGTTCGGCTGCGTTTGCGTAGGACATCGCAGCGCTGAACCAGACGACCAGCGCAAGGACTAGGTATCTCAAGACGATCATCTAACTTTCCTTTGCTTTTTTGTTCACGGAGGCCCCCACACTTCAGGCCCTGAAAGGGGAACGAACGATGCGCCTGTGTACATCTGATCCCGTCGGACACGAACGCCGTATACTTTTAACCGCGTGCTTTCCCCGCTCGCCGACACACCCCCGATGGACACGCTGCCAGACGTGTGAGCGAAGTCGGTTCCGGCAACCGGCCCTAGTATCCGGGAACTGTCTAGGTACACGCTGTACGTCGCATCGGCGGCAACGGACAAGGCAAAGTGATGGATAGCTGGCGACGACGCGGGTAAATCGGTTGACCCGACATACGTGTGCCCGCCGTTGATCGTGTCGCTGTATGCGAACTCGTTGGCTAAGGGGACAGCGCCACCGTACCCGTTCATCGACGCCTGCATCCCTGCGGTCAGGAACATCACGGCATCGAATAGTCCGACGGCGCTGTTGCGGTTCCCTGTTACCTCGATTACCTCAAAAAATATTTCGAACGTGTATTTTTGCCCCGTGTTTTTAGCCAAACCTGAGTTTACCCAAGCGAGGTTTTTTAGGGAACCGCTGTTGATGTCAACTTCGTAGTACCCGTCGTGCACAGTCCCCCCAGTGTTCGTGCCCGAACCTATCGCGTAGCTGCTGATGTCTGCAGAACTCGCGCCAGCGAACGCAGTCTGCAGGCGCGTCAACCCGTCGCCCGGTGGGTGATCGCCGCCGCCGCTAGGGCTTGAAAAGAATGTTGGACCGACTGCGAACATGATCAGTGCGAGAACGCCTTGCGGACTTTGTTTATCACGGTGGGCCCCATACTTCGGGGCCAGTTGGTCGGGGAAACGAAGCGCCTGAATACATTACTGCGTCACGTGCCCTAGCACCGTAGTAGGTAACCAATGTGTCGCCGTTAGACGAACCACCGAGTTGGAATTGGCCGTTTGCTGCGGTGTACGCGCCCAAGTGAAGGTCGTTCACGACTCGCACCCCATCGACATAAATATCGTTGTTGCCGCTCACTGCCTTGTTCGTGAAAACAATGTGGTGTTTCGTGCCATCGTAAACGTCACAAGGAACGGTGATTGTTCCGTTGCCCGATGCGCTCATGTCAATAAAAATGTTCCTCGCGCCGTTTGGTACGTAGGCTGCTGACTGCAACCAAAAGTCGATGCTAGGTATCGAGCAAGTGAACTGCGCGAACTTGATCTGGTTGCCGGGGCTGATGTTGATTTCCTCTGCGTTGAAGAAGAATTCCCACGTTCTTGTACTGCTGCGTGCTGGCATCCCGATAACAGTGCTGTCCCACAACCGATAGCGCGGTGTGCCGTCCATCGTGCCATACATCGACCCGTCAGCCAGAGTCAACCCACTGCCGCTACCGGAGCCGATCAAATTTGCGCTCACGTCTGCAGCACTCGCGCCATCGAACGTGGTCTGGAATAACGTCAACCCGTCGCCCGGTGGGTGATCGCCGACCGGGCTACTGAAGAACGTGGGACCGACTGCGAACATGATCAGTGCGAGAACGCCTTGTTGAGGACGCAGTTCAAGAAACCAGTGGTCGCGTTGTAGTAGCACGACACAAAGTCAACGGCGTTGGCAGCCGTACTGAGTACCGCAGTGGAGCTGCCGCCAGGGAATCGGTACTTGGTGTCCCAGGTAATCACGCGGCCCCCCGTGGCATCCTGCGTCAGTTCGAAGTTCAGCACCATCCCGTCAGACAGGTTGGTCGGATTGGCCAGCGTGAATGTCGCATTCGCCCCGATCGCCAGCGTGAAGTTGTTCGACAGCGCTGCGTCCACTGCCACCGTCGATCCTGGCGTCAAAGCGACGCTGGCCACAGACTGGTTCTTGGTGAACACGTTGGTGACGTTCGTGAGTACCGTCCCGCCCGCGATCGCTTGCCATGTTGCCGTTGTGGGACTCGTAGCCACAAGGACATACCCCGCCACGGGTGCCGTCGAGCCCGCCACGTCTATGGTCGTTGTCGCCGATGACAAGCTGCCGGCCGTCCCCGGTGTGACCCAGGCAACTACATCCGTCCCATCACAACGCAGCAGCGCGCTCTTGCCGGCTGCTACGGATACGCCCGTACCGGCTGCCGTTTTGAGCGTCACCGCGTAACCGTTCGTGGTGGCGTTCTCAATGATGTACAGCTTTGCCTGCGTCGGACAGATCACGTTACGGGCCGCAGTGAGCGTACCCTCGATCCGAAGCACCATGTTGCGTGCCTGATCGGTGGCACCGTTGTTGCTGGTCAGCGTGTAGTCCGCCGCGTCGCTGTGCGTGACCACCACCCGCCCGGCAATAGCCTCCTCAACCAGAGCCGTGATGCCCGCGTTGACGACATCCCCCCAGGTACCGAACAGTTCGCCTGTCTTGGGTTTGGCCAGTCGCAGTTGTGTCGTGTATGTGGTTGCCATCGCTTACCTCGGAAGCCGTTTGAAATCTTGCCGATGCCGGAAATCGATCTGACCGCGCATCGTCGCGTAGTCCTTCAGCAGCGCCAGGGCCTGCGCATACTGGGTCTCGTACATCTGCACCACGTCCGCTTCTTCCTTGAGAAACACCGCCGCATCGCGCAGCGCGCCGTACTGCAACACGAACTCGAAATTGTCGCCCAGCCAACTTGTGCCTGACACTGCGTCCGCGATCGACTCCGGGTACGCCAGATACGACAGCTCCACGGTGTAGATAGCGTCAGGCACTGGTGCAAGCCGCAATACGTATGGCGTGTCGACCGCGTAGTACCGCGGCACGCCGCGGTAGGCCACAACCGGGTACGCATGTTGTAGGAAATCCGGCGTCTTGGAGATCAAGAACCGCCGCTCGCCGGTCACGATGATTGCCAGGGTGTCGACAGACAGAAAGTCGTCTGGCGCGGTAATGTAGTCAGTATCGGCGACCGTAGCCAACGGCGCCGATGCCTGGAACGATGGCAAATCCGGCACATCGTTGTACACACGCTTTTCCGTCGCCCGGACGAAGTTCGGGATGTTGGCGACGAACGTCGGCTCCGCATCGACTGCAAAGTCTTGGACCAGCTGGGCCAGGGTCGCGTAATTCATGAGTTTCCGTTCCCCACAAATGTCGGGTTGTATGGGTCGACCGCGCTCTCAGCCACATCCGGCCGCGCATTGCGCAGCGCCTGCGGGTCATAAATGGGCGTCATGCCCAGGAAATTCTGTGGGTGGTCCCCGTCAAAGCAGCTCTGGCACACCTTGTTGTTGCGCCCCACGGCTCGGATGGACTCTTCGCGCAGCGTCGACAGGAGATACCTGAAACCACATCGGTCACAGATACCCCATGCTCGTTTGCCGCGCGCATACATCACAGCCTCCCAACGTAGGGCACGATGCGCAGTGGTGCCTTCTCGCGATCTTCATCCGCCGCCCGATTCCAGTCCTCATCGTACGTCTCCTTCAGCACGGGGATGCGCACCCCTGCGTCTGGAATCTTGAACGCGAGGTAGTAGGCCAGTCCCGAGGCCAGGGCCGGTAGCATCCGGAACGGCACGTCGTTGGTCATGTAAGCGCTGCCCCCGGCGTCCTGCACGCGGCGCATGCGCCAGTACACCAGGGTGTAGGTCTGTGCGCTGTCTGGCACTGGCCACAGCGTCACCGTCGGCGCCGCGCCGGCGCGCGTCACAACCATCTGGATGGGGTAGCCCGTATTGAGCTTGTTCGGGATCGTGCTGTAGACGGAGTTGCTGATGCGCGAGATTGGGCGATCGGACTGGGTTGCCACCACACCGCTGTTGACGCGCACCACGCAGTCCAGCAGGTCCACTGTGTCTGCCGGTAACGTATATGTCGCCGTACCAGCTACAAGGGCGACAGTTCCGGAGTCCAGGGTCCATAGATTTACGCCGCGGTTGGCCCAGTCGGCGAACAGCAGGTTCAGGGACCGGCGCGCGGTGACGAGGTCGTAACCTGTGCGCAGCTCCGATCCACAGCGCTCGAACGCCTCCTCGACCATATCGCCGAGGTCCATGGTGAAGGCCGTGGTACCCGACGTCGGGGCCGATGCTGTGGTGGGGCTGATGACGATCGGCATGTATTACCCCGCGCTCAATGTGAGGACGCCGCCGTTGCTCCAGACCGCATTGGCCACGGCCGGGTCGGACGTTGGCACGCCGATCATGAGCCACACGCCATTGACCAGAACCAGCATGGCGTCTGCCGGGTCTTCGAGCAGTACATCGGTGACGGTCCGCGTTGTGAGTCCTGTACCGGATACGACGAGCTGGTAGCGACCGTCGGCTGCGTAAAACGAGAAATTGCCGATGCTGTCAGTGGTCAACGGGTTCGTGGCTTCCGTGACACCGTCGTCGGAGTAAATGGTCGCCGTCACCGCGCCGGGGTATGTTTGTACAAGCACAGACGCCCCCGCCAGGATGTCCCCGTTGGGCTTTACAACCGCATCTTGGTATTTCTGCATGAATCAACCCAATTTGAATTGTTTGCCACGTTGCGTGCGTGGGCGATTCACTGCGCTTTTGGAGGCCCAATTTGTCTTAGGTCGATTGACGCCCTGTTTGAGGGACGCTGACTTTTTCAACTGGGCTGGCGTTGCCGGTGTTGTCGGTTTCGCTTGGGCCATTGGGACCTCCAATTGTGGCGTAGTGTAAAGGAATGCTTATTTCAGCGCAAGGAAAGTGCCGACAGTGAGCAGCTGCTTCTGAGACAGTGCATACAACCAGTCGTACATCTGGCGGAACTCGGCGTCGGACAGAGCGCCCGTGGCCGGGAACGATAACGTCAGGTTGTCGATCGCGTGTGCGTGCAGTGCATCGGCAACAACGAGGTAGGTGTCGAGCGATAGGTCTGCGTTATCCAGGGCGTGAGCGTGCAACGCGTCGGCAATGGCGAGATAGGTATCGAGCGTGAGTGCCAGGGTGTCGAGCGCGTGCGCGTGCATGACGCCAGCGATGACGAGATCGATGCCACCAAGAGTAAGCGTCACACCATCCAGTGCGTGAGCGTGCAGTGCATCGGCGACGGCCAGTGCTACCTCGGTGCCCAGCACCACGGCATCAAGGGCATGCGCATGCGCCAAGTCAGCAGCGGCCAGATATGCATCGCTGGTCAGGCCCACGTTATCCAGGGCGTGCGCGTGCAGGGAGTCGGCCACGGTCAGATATGCATCGCTGGTCAGGCCCACGTTATCCAGGGCGTGCGCGTGCAGCATGTCCGCGACGGCCAGATATGCATCGCTGGTCAGGCCCACGTTATCCAGGGCGTGCGCGTGCAGCATGTC
>Ga0172380_10000566_pt1 | contig 70218 bp, 60 predicted proteins | sample Leawe162metaG_FD_119747 | JGI IMG/M metagenome (GOLD analysis project Ga0172380, IMG submission 119747) | Leachate microbial communities from a municipal landfill in Southern Ontario, Canada - Leachate well 162 metaG | ecosystem: Engineered > Solid waste > Landfill > Unclassified | place... | reverse complement strand
GAGGGTGTCCAAGTTGGACACCCTGTTTTCCTACGGCTTGTCTCGCATCTCTCCCGCACGCGAGACCATATGGTGCCGATGCACTTTCTAGTGCTCTTCTGACTTTCGAATTCAACCCTTCAGGAGAGCAACATGTTTCCAATCGTCGATGTTACGCCCTACCGGCTAAGTGATCTCATTGCGTCTCGGCCGCCCCTCACGGAGCCGCCCACACCGCAACAGTCTGCTTCGGCCCAATCCAACAACCAGCCACCCCGCCCCGAGTCATTTTCCCATCTCTATCGCGCAATGTAGGGAGCGTTGCCTGCGGCCTTGCCGCCCCACCACGGGGCGGCATTTTTTCGTCCGCATGTCTTACATCTCTTCCGCAGAATTCGCTCTTTGCAAGAGCTTCAAGGGAGGAATCACGTGTGAACGCAATGCTTGAAACCCCGAAGAAAATCAGCCCCTACTGGGCACGCGACTATCGGTATTTTGAACCCAATGACACGCCCGAAGGACATTGGGGCCGCGGCCAAACTGGATTCAACTTGGCGCTGTCCGGGAGGGTCCTGCTAGCCGATGGGCGCAAGGTCAAACGTGACGGCCTCTGGGTATATCCCTGCCACCGCGACATTGTTGTTGGCGAGGGGCGAGATCAAACCGCTTATTCCGGAATCTACAGCTATGGATTCCGTGGCGGTCCGGTCCTCTGGCTCTACCCATTTGCCGAAGCGGCGCTCAATGATGTCATGTGCTGCGGTTTGGCTAGCCTGGTTGGCGTGCACAAGATCGATGGCGACACGCCGGTACGCTCGAACGACACCCGTCGCATCCTGTTTCGTCTAGGTGAAATCGATTGCTGCCTGCCCCAGGCCGCCTGACAGACCCCATTCCAATATGATGAAGGATCATTCTATGAATTTTCAGTTTTATCCGACACCGCCTGCGCTTGCAAGACGCGCCTGGCGAAAATTCAAGAACACGAATTTTGTTCGAGTGCTCGAGCCTTCCGCCGGTAACGGCGACCTAATGGAAGGGAGTCCCTTCTCGATGGATCGCTACAACAAAACGACCGTCGATTGCTGCGAGATCGACGTTACCAAGCACAGCGTCCTTCGGGACAAAGGCTTGAATGTGATCGGTGTGGATTTCCTGGCATTCGGCAGCGGTTCTATCTATAGCCATCTGATTCTCAATCCGCCGTTCGAATCCGGAGCGAAGCATCTCCTCAAGGCGTGGGACATCTTATGGGATGGCGAGATCGTCGCGATCATCAATGCCGAAACGATCCGCAATCCCTATTCCGCGGAGAGGAAGTTGCTTGCCAATATCATCGAGCTTCACGGTGAAGTGGAGTTCATTGTTGGGGCCTTTATTGTGCCGGATGCCGAGCGCAAAACGGCGGTCGATGTCGCTCTGGTTTACCTGCGCAAGCAGGCGAATGTCGGCGAAGACATCGTCGGTGACCTTTTGGGAGAAATGCAACGGGACACCGCTACGGCCGAGAACCTGTCAGGCGATTATCGGCAAGTCGAGGCACTGGCGTTGCCAAATTCCTTCATCGAAAATACGGTGCTGGCATTCAATGCTGCCGTGCGTGCGATGCGTGACTCGGTCTTCTCAGATGCGCGATCGCACTACTACACGGAACTGCTGGGCGAAACTATGGCGGTAAAGAACGGCGACGGCGGGCCTACAAGTTCCGACACATCGGTCGAGTGGGTGCAGCGCGAGATCGGCAAGCGGTACGGAGACCTTAAGGATCGCGCCTGGGCGGGAATACTCCGTTCAACCAACGTGACTTCGCGGTTGTCGTCGTCGGCACAGCGGCGGGTAGAAAGTGAGTTCGATGTCATCAAGAAACTCGAATTTACCGTGGTCAATATCTACGCGTTCCTCTGCGGGATTGTCGAGAGCCGTGGCAAGATCCAAGTAGAGATGATGTGCGATATCTTCGACCTCATAACCCGATTCCACTCCGATAACACGGTGTTTTTCAAAGGGTGGAAATCGAACGACAAACATCGGACGTGTGGGATGCGAATCAAGACGACACGCTTCGTTTTGCCGGGACATTCCACGGATGGCTGGCGATCGAGTCTCTCCTGGGACTCTGAACAATTGCTTGGCGACTTTGATAAAGTGTTCGCGATGCTGGACGGCAAGTCGGAGCCTGAGGTCTCTCTTGTCGCCGTCTTTCGGCATAACTTTGGAGCACTGCGCCTCGGAAGCCGGATCAGCAGTTCCTACTTTGATGTCCGTTATTATCCTGGCGTCGGCACGATCCATTTCTTCGCGCGAAACAAGACACTCATCGATCGCCTCAACCGCCTGGTCGGCCAACAGCGCCGGTGGTTGCCGCCCGAGGGAACTCGAGTGAGCGATGTCTTCTGGCTGCAGTACGAGAAAGCCGAGAAGTTCGACAAGGAACTGCGAGCCGAGCTCAACAAAGGGGCAAGGAATCGGTGGAACAACCCGCTGCATGCCCTATTTAGCTCGGACGCAGATAACAAGGCTGAAGCGGAAGCGGCGATTGATGAAGCCGCGACCATCGTCCTCGAGCGTCACGGTATTTCCGTGGACTATCGCGTGGAAGATCAGGCGCAACCCCTCCTGCTTGCCGCGTAATTCGCAAAGGAACAAAAGGACATAAATGAAAACGCTGATCTCCGTCCGGTTTGAACGCTTCATGCGCTGCATCCTGCTGCTCTACCCGCTATGCGCGGAAGATCTCCGGGAAGTAATTCGAGAAGAGAGGGCGCACACGCCCGTCATGCGAGCAGCTGCATTACGACTGCTTGTCGGGCAGTCCCCGTTGTCGGTGACAATGGGGCTCCCATATTTCGCAAGAAGACGTCTCGTGCGCACGCACTACGCCGTATAGAAACGCTGCAATTCTTGGCCCAGCTCCCTCCGGAGCTGGGCCGCTTCATTTGTGGAGGGCACCACCTTCGAATTTGGCACCGAAGGACCGGCTTTTTGGGCCGGAGCATCGGCCGTAGGTCCTCTATGCTTTGCGTGATTTCATCACTAGGGGCCTTCTGTGGGGAAAATACTTGTCATTGCGGAGAAACCATCCGTCGCCGGCGACATTGCCAAAGCGCTGGGCGGATTCGACAAGGCGAACGGATGGTTCGAGCGTGCCGATGTCGTCGTGTCGTCAGCCGTCGGCCACCTGGTGGAAATCGAAGTGCCAGAGGGAGAGGATCCGGGCTACAAGCTGGACCAACTACCGGTAATTCCGTCTAAGTTTAGTCTTGCGCCCATCAGCCGGTCCGCGGATCAACTCAGGTTGTTGGGCAAGCTCCTGAAGCGCCCCGATATCGATTGTGTCGTTAACGCCTGCGACGCGGGCCGCGAGGGTGAGCTGATCTTTCGTTACATCTACAGATATCACCAGTGCGCAAAGCGCATGAAGCGGCTTTGGCTCCAGTCCATGACGGCTGATGCGATTCGCGATGCCTGGAAGAAGCTCGAGGATGGTGTCGCTTACGATGCCCTGTACGATGCCGCTGTTTGCCGCAGCGAAGCTGACTGGATCATCGGCGTCAATGCCACGCGTCCAGCGTCGATCATGCGCGAGATGCAAACAGGGGAACGAAGCAATACATCGGTGGGGCGTGTTCAAACGCCAACGCTTGCGCTCATCGTCGATCGCGAAAACGAAATCAAGATATTCGTGCCACGCGAGTACTTTGAAATTCACGGCACCTTCGCGGTTGCCGCTGGTCAATATGTGGGCCGGTGGAACGATCCGGAGTTCAAGAAAGGCGACGACGAAACGGCAAGGTCGGATCGACTGTTCGACCGCACCATGGCCCAGAAGGTGATCGACCGTTGTCGTAATCGTCCGCCTTCGGCCGTCAAGGACGAGACCAAACCGGCTTCGAGATCCCCGTTCAAGCTGTTCGATCTGACGAGTCTCCAGCGCGAGGCGAACAACAAGTTCGGATTCTCAGCCAAGATGACGCTGGATCTTGCGCAGGTCCTCTACGAGAAGCACAAAGTGTTGACCTATCCACGTACGGACTCGAGCCACTTGCCTTCCGACTACGTGGAAACGGTCAAGGCGACGATCGGCAAGTTTTCATCGCATGCTGAGTATGGGCAACACGCCACGCGGGTTCTGACCAACCAGTGGGTGAAACCGGTGAAAACGATCTTCGATGATTCAAAGATAACGGACCACTTCGCCATCATTCCGAATGGAGCACAGCCTGACGGGTTGGACCAGAACGAGCAGAAGATCTTTGATCTGGTGATGCGACGGTTCCTCGCCGCCTTTCATCCGGCTGCGGAGTACCTGATGACAACGCGCACCACTTGGATCGACAAGGATATATTCCTATCCGCCGGCCGAGTGCTGACGAAGGAGGGCTGGCTTGCCGTCTATGGAATGGATGCCGATGATGACGAGACTCCAACTCTGCCCAAGCTGGACGCCAGCGAGCTTCCTGAAAATATCGAGATAGCGCTGGCGCAGCTGAAGACCAAGCCGCCGGCCCGCTTTACCGAGGCGACCCTGCTGGGCGCGATGGAGAATGCTGGTAAGAAGGTTGACGACGACGAACTGCGGGAAGCGATGAAGGAGCGTGGTCTCGGTACGCCGGCAACGAGGGCAGCCATCATCGAGAAATTGCTCAGCAAAGATAGAAGCTACATCAAACGAGAGAAGAAGATGCTCGTGCCGACGGACAAGGGGCAAGAGCTGATCATGCTTCTTCGCAGTCTAGGGCTGGATACGCTGACCCAACCCGAACTGACCGGAGAATGGGAGTTTCGGCTGCGGCAGATGGAGAAGGGCGCCTACGCTCGGACCGCGTTCATGGCTGAAATTTGTACGCTCGCCCGCGATATCGTCGAGAAAATTCGCGCCAAGGCGGCTATGGCGCCGAGAGCCGCGGCAATGATGCTGGATGCGCCATGTCCAAAATGTCATGGCAAGCTCGGTATGAACGGACGCGCCTGGGAGTGTGCCTGCGGTTTCAAACTGTGGACCGAGGTGGCGGGGCGCAAGATCTCAGGACCCGAGGCCAATACCCTCCTCAAGCATGGCCGTACCGATGTGCTAAGCGGTTTCCTGAGTACGAAGAGGAAACCGTTCTCGGCACGCCTCAAACTCAGTCCCGAGGGGAAAGTCGAATTTGAATTTCAGACCGCGGCGGAAGGGACCAAACTCGACGCCAAATGTCCGAAGTGCAGCGGCACCGTCGGGGAAACCGACAAGTTCTTTGGTTGTACGAAGTGCGATTACCGACTCTCGCGCGTTATCGCCCAACGGACGCTCTCGGCCACCGAAGTGGGAACCCTTCTGTCAAGGGGCGTTGTTGGTCCTCTCAAGGGTTTTGTGAGCAAATCGGGCTCGAAATTTGAGGCCAGCCTCAAACTCGACGACGACAAACGCGCCACGTTCGTTTTTGCAGAACGACCGGCAGGAGCAGGAATGGTCGGAGAAGAAATCTCGGGTAAATGCCCACAATGCCAGGCGCCCGTTGCGGAAACGCCCAAGGCTTTCGGCTGTACGAAATGCGACTTCCGCATCTGGAAAGAGGTTGCCGGTAAGGCGCTATCGAAGAAGCACGTGATGGCGTTGCTCAAGAACGGGACTACCGAGGTGATCAAGGGCTTTAAGGGAAAGACGTCAGGCAAGCCTTTCGATGCGAGGCTTAAGCTTGAGGCCGGTAAGGTTCGTTTCGCCTTTGACTAACCCCCGGTAGGGGCCAACCTTTCTTGCGCGTGGCGACCACCTTAGGTGGCTTGGATCGAAAATCACGCTGGAGCCGCCTTTTTTCGACAGGGGGACGGAGCGCCCGGCCCTTAGTATTAACTCCGTCAAGATATTTTGTTGGGGCTCCCTATGTTCGGATCGAAGCGCAAGTCGAAGACTCCTGCCGCCTCCTCTCAAGAGATCCTGCCTTCGGAGTCTCCTGGCGACGACACCAGAGACGTGAGTATTGAAATCGCCCCGAGCGGGCACCGAGGGAGCGGTCGGCAAGCAGGCCTCGTTCGCGGCCTGGCGGGAGCACTCGGCATCGTGGTGCTCGGCGGACTTGCTTACCAATACATGGCCAACGGCGCGTTAAGTTTCAGGTCGGTCAAACAGAAAAAGGCAGTTGAGGTGGCGGTTCCCCACCTATCGCCATCCGGTCTACAGGAAGAATCGATTGCAAAGAATCGGCAAGCCACGGACCTGGACGGGGGGCAGAATGTTTCCGTGACAGCGATTGGCACCATGGCGAGCGCAGCCCCCTCTCAGGGTCTGCCGGTGCCACAAGGGAACCCGATCATTGCTGCCGTACCAACGCCAGGCGGGAAACCTGTGGCGCCTACAGCTGCTCAACCGTCTCCTGCTCCGGTCCCCGCCCAGGTGGCGATGGTTCCGACCGACACACCGGCAACGCGGCCGAATGTGCACATCGTAAAGGAAGAACCGGAGCGTGCAGCACCGTTAGCTGACGCAGAGACCGCCGTCTCCAGGGCAAGGTCATCATCGGCCAAATCGGCATCCCAGCACGGCGTTCGACGGCAGAGGGTTCGGCAAGATGAGCCGACAACTTTCAATGGAGAGAGGCTATTTTGAAAACGATCAAGATCAGCAATATTGCCGGCCGACTCGTGGCGGCCGTATGGATCACGACCTCAATCGTCTGGGCTCAACCTGCTGCAGCCTTTTCGTTAGGAGCCCCGGAGGTTTTGTCTCGGATGGGTGAACCGGTTCACCTTCGAATTCCGGTGTCGCTTGCTAACGATGAGGCGGATCTTCGTGCCGCCATGGCGGACCCTTCAATTTTCAAGGCCCTTGGGTATACCTATCCACGCTCGTGGCAAAAGCTGGCGATGGCGGTACATCAAACTCCGCAGGGAACGTTTCTCGATATCAGCGGTGGTCTTACGTCGCTCAGCTCTGTTCCAGTGGTTCTGGACATCACAACCAACCGCGGGAAGGTGGTGCGCCATTTCAGTGCGACGTTGCTCGACAAGCAACTGGCGACGCCCAAGACCGCAGACGCACCCGCGCCAGTGCCTCAGCCGGGCAAAGCGGCCGAGAACAAATCCGCACCGACAGTGAAACAAGCGGCATTGGCGCCCACGCCGGTTGTTGCCGAAGCAGTTGCCACGAGAGCGTATGACTTTGAGGAGAACCTCAACAAGCGGCTCGACCGTCTGGAGGCAACGCTCTCCGAAGCTGTAGTTGGGGTCACGACCGCGCTGGCTGAGACCCGCATTGCGCAAGAAAACGCATCAGCCAGGGCAACGAGGGACGACGTGATCTGGCTGGGCGGTGCGGCTCTCGCGGGACTCTTGATTGGAGGCGCGATATTCGGTGGGCGACGAAGTGGCATTCAAACCGGCGTGCGGGTGCGCCTTGTTGGATATGGGCGCAAAGCAATTGAGGGCGAATTCGTTCGCGAAGTGCGTGATCGCAACAAGCCGTTTGCGTATCGCCTCGCCGATATGATCGCCGGTGGGCCAAAGACCGTGGAATTCCGACCATTGGAAACCACAATGGGTAAACAGATTGAGACCCAGGGCAAACAACTGATCGACAACGTCCCAAGCGAGCCTGCGCCGGCCCCTGTGGGGAGTGCCGAAATGTCGCCGACGGAGGCGGAATCGTCAGCTGGAAGGCTGGCGCGCGAGCGACGCGGTACTCGAAAAGGAATCAATCTCGTCTCGGCCACAACAACTGCGCAAGCGGCTAGCCAGGAATTGTCTGGCGTGGCGGCAATGCATTAAGGGGGATCTCCGTGCCCATAATGCCCGTTCTCCACTCGTCGCGCGCGGCCGCCCTTGCCGGTGTGTTGCTCGCAGGCTGCGTCTTCACAGCGCTGGCGCAATCCAATACGGACATCAAGCTGACGCAGGAAGGCATTGCTTATCGAGTCGAGTCGTCCGAGCCGGCAGCGGACAAAGCCCTCTATCGGATCTTGGAGCGAGAAGGGGATGCCGACGCCGCAAAACGATTGTCGACGCTGTCCGTACAACTCGTGGTTGACACTCCTACGGCATTTGCCGAGGTAGTCACGCGGTTGCTTAAGGATTCGGGCCTTCCCCCGCGGTTTGTTGGTTCGCGTGCGGTATCGGCATCTTCTGCGACGGTGACGCCTACTGTGGTGTCTGGATCGGTCTTGGGAAGCCTTCGTCATCTTGCGCAGAGGGCCGGCATCCAGGTTGTCGTCTACCGGGATGCGGTCGAGTTCGCCGACCGAAAGACCTTCGTTCTGGTACTGCCCTCTTTCGAGAATTCGAATGAAATGGCGTCTCGGCTTCTCGCCACACGGGCAACTGGCATAAAGGCGACTCCAGGACCAGAGCCGCAGGTATCCTTCGAGGCGGACGCCACGGCGCTACAGCAGGTTCAAGCGGTGGTACGGGAGATAAAGAACGCGCGCAAGGGGATGGCGTTGTTCCTCGCATCGTCGACCAGAGCCGGGGTGGTCGCTGATCCACATGTCAGTGCGCGTGAGTCAGAGTCGAGCCTCGTCAAGCAATTAACCGATCGCAAAACGGACGCGGCACCGCTTGAACCTGCTGCAAAAAAGGTCGTGCAGCATGCCGATCCTCTGGCCGTCCTGGTTTCAATGAAGTTCAAGGGGGATGCAGCAGACGCATTGGCGCAACTGTGTGCCCAGGTCGGTATTGAAAGCAAGCCATCTTCATTCAAGAAGAAGGTGTCTGTGACTTTGGCGCTGCAACGGGTTCCGTTGCAGGTCGCGCTCGAAACATTGGGTACAAAACTAAAAGGGGTAGCGGAGGTCGTCTACCTGAAAGCCGAGCGCCGTGCGGAACTTCGACCGATATAAGCCGCTGGCGATGGCTGTTCGCCTTGCTGCGATTGGCATGGGGTTAGCCGCCATGACGACGATGGCAGCGGCGTCGGATGTACTCAACAGATGTTTCGAAGACGCCGGCCAGCGATATCAGATCAGTCCAATTCTTCTGTGGTCGATCGCCAAAACGGAGTCGGGATTCTATGCTGGCGCCATCAATCGTGCGAACGATAATGGCAGCTACGACATTGGGCTCATGCAAATCAACAGTAGTTGGCTCCCAACGCTTCGTAGATATGGAGTCGCGGAACGCCAACTCATGGATCCTTGTGTGAGTATCCACGTTGGCGCCTGGATTCTCGCGCAAAACATCGCCAAGCACGGCTATACCTGGAAAGCCGTGGGGGCATACAACGCACGAAGCTCCGACAAGCAACTCCGCTATGCAACCAAGGTGCTGAAGACTGCTTATCGAGTAGCGGGCGGCGCGGAGCCGCCAGTGATCGTGCACAGCACCGGCAGGCAGCCGGACGCGGTTGTGCCGAGGGCAGTCCAAGTTCGCGTTCACGGGTAGAAGGAGCGACAAATGGTCAAGACCTGGCTTGGCGTCATGGCTTTTACGGCTGCGTTGATCTATGCCGTGTGGGCGTTGGCACCAACAGACCGCTGCGAGCGCGTCATGCGCGCGTCCTCTGCGATCAAATGGGGCGGGGAGACCTATGCGTCGGCGGTTGAACCTTGGGTGAGCCACGAAGCCGTTCTCAAGGTCAAGATCAACACGCTTGAATGGCAATTTGCCATTGCGCGATTCGTCAACCGACAGTCGGGCAATGTCTGCCCCAAGTATTTCGCGCAACCGGCAGCGCAAGCGCCGCGTGCCAGTACCTTGCCGTCACTTTCGAACACAGGGGCTCGATAACCGTGGCAAAAACGCCTGATACCTTCATCTCGACTCAGGGTAATCGAGATGTTCCAGTAGTGAATTGGCTCAATGACCTATTCCGTCGAGCTGCAATGGATGGTGCGTCGGACATTCACTTCGAAGACATGGAAACAGAGACCCGCATTCGGTTCCGTGTTAATGGTACGTTGCAAACGGTCGAGCGAGTGCAAAAAAAGCCGTTTGGCACGGAGGCGTGTGACAAGATCCGAGCGCGGGCAAGTCTGGCAATGTCGGATACCAGGCGTCCTCTAGATGGGCGCTTTTCTCTGCACTATGAAGAGGACCAGATAAGTATCGATGTTCGAGCCTCGTTTCAGCCCATCATTAACGGAAGCTCGCTTGTCTGCCGAATTCTCGATCAGCGCAATACCATGCGCACGATCGACGAGATCAACATGTCGGACGCGGTCCGCAAATGGATCGATATCCTGCTGCACGAGCCCCATGGACTCTTCCTCGTGACCGGGCCGACCGGTTCCGGTAAAACGTCGACTTTGTACGCGATGCTCAATGCTCTTCGGGACGATACGCGGAAGATCACTACCATTGAGGATCCCGTCGAATATCGCGTACCAGGGTTATGCCAGACCAACATCGAAGGCAACCTGACGTTCGCGGAGGTTCTTCGTGCAGAGCTCCGTCAGGATCCGGACATTATTCTGGTCGGCGAGATCCGTGATGCGGAGACTGCTCTCATCGCGCTCCAGGCAGCAATGACGGGCCATTTGGTGTTGTCGACTGTTCACGCGAACGATGCCCCCGCGACGATCGGGCGCATCCTCGACCTTAACGTCGACCCAAATACCTTTGGCGCTGCCTTGCGAGGTGTATTGGCTCAACGATTAGTTCGCCGGCTTCACGACGACCACGACTGGGCTCCTCCAACGGAGGCGGAGCGGTTCTGGCTCGCCAACCATGGCATCGAACGCAGCGGTGAAAGGTATGGGATTCCTCGTGAGGGGCAAGAGAACGGCGGGTATGACGGCAGAGCCCCTGTGATGGAACTCCTAGTTTGCGATCGTACCATTCGCAACGCGTTGCCGCTGAAGGATGTGAAACTTCTACGCTCGATCGCAAAGCACCAGCCCCAGTACCGTACCTTGGCAGAGGCGGCGGCGGAGCTTGCGCGAACCGGTGTTACGTCGCTCACCGAGGCCTTCACCGTGTCCTCAGTATCCGAACATTTGCGCGCAATGCGAACCGTGACTGAACGGCTTATTGAAATGGGGAAACTGTCCGCCTTCCAGGCAGAACGTTGCAAAGCGCATCAACAAGAAGCTTCCGTGAAGGGTGCTCGTCTCAGCATAGAGGATATCTTAATCAGCCATGAATACGTTTCACAACAGGATCTCGATGAAGTTGCCGACATTTGATGCCAGCGGGGCGAAGCTGCGGACGATATTCGCGCTTGCGATTGTGTTGGCCCAGTTTGGGGATGTCGCGCACGCTGGGGAAGTCAACCTGGGACCCGGCTTGTCCCCCGAGGTTGTGGAACAGTTCGCCACGCCTTACACGGAAGTTTCCGTCCGGGAAGACGTCAACGTCGTTCGGCTCTTCTTTCTCCCATCGTGCCCATACTGCCGATTGGCGCATTCGACGGTCGTTCGTTGGGGCGAGACGCTGCCGAAGGCTATCCGATTTGAGACAACGCCAGTGGTCACCAGGGACCGCGCGGCCATGTTGTCGGCCGCGGCTTACTACGCGGCGGCGGCGATGAATCCTGCGGCGGCGGGTCGATACGTCGATGCACTGTACGCGGAGTTGCAGGACCGTCATGCGCCGGCGGGAGATGTGGCGACCTACTTATCTGTCGCGAAGGCGACCGGCTATGAGCCTAGACGATTTTATGCTGCGATGGCAAGTGACGAGAGCAAAAAAAAGGTCAGGAAAGCGGGTCTGCTTGCGTCCACGTACAAGCTGACTTCGACCCCTTCTGTCACGATGGGAGGGCGTTTTGTCGTGACGCCTGAGTCGTCGCAGGGTGTCAATAGCGCCTTCTATGATCTCCTCAACGCTGTGATGTCGAAGTACCTGATTGAAACAGGGGGAATGCGGTGAATCTCAAGCAGACACTTTGGCGCGCGGTATCACGTGTGTCGTGGGGCGCCGCGATTGCTCTGGGGATCATGCCCGTCTTGTCCGGTTGCACTACGTGGCAACCGCAGGAAATTGGCGACGTGGTGATGATCTATATTGAGTTGCCGCGTCTTTGTGATCGGACGGTGCAGGTATATTCCGACTTTGCATATATTCGCCCGTCGCGTCAAACGGTCATTGGGAACACCACCTGCGATTCTGAAGACGGGATGGGCGATGCTGATGTGGTCTGGACGAAGACGCAGTCGCCCGATCGGTGGCAGCCTCCTCCAGCGAGGCACGCAACGCTCCGCTTCACACAAGCGTTCGGGAGGGGGGTGGCCACGATCGGCTCTCCCGGTTCTGCGCTGACAGAGTTGCTCGCGGCATCAAGAAAGAACCCGAACCGGGCAATTCGGCTGACCGGTCTCGCAGACCGCAAGGAACCTGCAAAACTGGCGGAGCGGAGGGCTAGTGCCGTCCGCGAGTGGCTAATTGCGAATGGGGTCAGGGCGGAACGAGTGACGATTGGCGCGCCGGCCAAGGGCGGCCAGCGCGTCGACGCCGAAATTGTTGCACGCATCGAAAGCTGAAGGAGGAAGCCATGCAGTCCATTCCTATTCCCAGGTATCTCGATAACCCGCCACAAATCCTGTTTTGGGAGTCCGACGAACTGGTGCCCATCGTGGCTTTGGCGGGCGTCGGGATCGTGACGGGAACCCTTACATACTGCCTTGTGGCGGCATATGTACTTCACAAGGTCTTCATGCGATTCAAGAGCCGGCACATGCGCGGTTACCTTTGGCACCTCGGCTATCGGATAGGCCTCGTTCCTTTGAACAAGAAGTTCCAAAATGGGGCGACCACCTACTACCATGTCTAGCGGCTGGAGGAAAACAGCGCGCTGCCTTGCGTGGGCGCTCATGGGGTTTCATCACGTTCAAGTTGCGCAGATTGCCCACGCCGCGGATTACACAAGCGATGTACAAGCCGCTCGACAATCTGCTGCGGACTTGCAGGGGTCGCTGATCGATTTCTCGAGAGCGAATGTCGGGACAGTCGATACCAGCTTCGTGAATACCCGTGGGTCCCAGAGTATGACGCAGGCGGCGAACGCGGCGGCAAACAATGTCTATGTTTCGGCCTGCCGGACAGCCGCAGCGAATGGGTATGTCGGCATGTCGAACCAGCAGAAAATCGAATGCCAAGCGACGGTAACCGCCGCACAGGTAACGTATACCAAAGACCCCTATCTTGATCCGAACAATCCATCCGCCTCGACGCTCATTCGGCAAGTGAAAAATCGTGAGGCCGACGCGGCAGCGCAGGTCACGACGGGGGCTGTTGCGGCGCCGTCGTCCATTACCACAACAACGTCGAATTGCCAGCAGGAAACCACGCCGTTGCCAGCCATCCAGCGCAACGACCGTTGTCATGTGGAGCGGCCGGTCAGTGGCGCATGGGTTGATGAACCCGTCTCGGTCGCACTTGCGCCGGATCCGCCGTTAACGACGAAGTCAATGGCGTTTGGGGCGGTGCTTTGCAGCAAGCAAAATGCGCCGGACACCTATTCCGCAGATGAGCCATTTTGTCCAGCAGGAGGCGGTGGAGGTGATCTTGTCGTTACGGTGAACACGTCAGGTCTTGCGACCTACGACGGAAATCCGCGCGCAGAGAAGGGCGATCTGGGTTGCATCGAGACCACGAATGTTATCGTGACAAGGAACACAACCGTCTTTGTGACGGTACCGGCCGTACCGCCTGCCACGGAACCTACACTGACGACCCAAGTGATTACAACACAGTCGTCCTCTGGTGTCTGCACACGATACAGGCAGGGCTATGATATCTGGGATACGGGCGCACCGTTCGATGAGGCGCGGTGCGCACAGCAGGACGCCAATGCGTCTTGTACATTCACGGGATACAAGAGTACCAAATCGATTGGCGGTGTGGACGTCTGGGCGGACAAGACTTACTCGTGCCAGATGATTCCGGCCGGTGTTGCCAACATGGGGACCGGTTGCCAGACATCGCTGTGCGTCGGTGACACTTGCATGGATGTGACCTCGACACCAAATGCCCAATTCGGCCAGGCGGCTGTCGGTCTGGAGATGTTGCGCGAAGCGGGGGCCTACGCTAAGCAGGACGCGGCTTCAGTTTGTCCGGCGTCGGTAAGTCAATACTTGGCGCAATGTAATCCGCAAGTGGGGGCCTGTCCCGATGCGACAGGCCTCCTCTATCTCCAGTCATATCCGCAATGTGCCAATCCGACAAATCCGGCAGCGAGCGCAAACCTCAAGATCTTCTCGGGTATCACGGATAGTTGCACGCACCCGACTGGCCCGGGCATTGGTACCAACTGCTGTAACTCGAGCGCAGGTACTCCCTTAAAGACAGACCGGCAGGTGATGCCATCACTTGCGTTCTCGATAGCCGGAAATGTCGTCAAGTCTGCGGGGTCGTATGCGCTTTCTCAAGCGTCGCCCTATATGTACGACTTTATGTTTTCAAATGGACAATGGATGCAAGATAAGGCATGGGGTCTCTTGAGCTCCGGCGCATTCGATCCGGGCGCCGGATTCAATTTCAGCTTTAGCATGTACGGTTTCACGCTGACTTCCGACGCGGCGGCATCGGGGGCCTATTCGGCGGTCGTCGACACCATGTTCGGTAGTGATACTGCAATCTCGGCCGGCCTGAATCTGTTTGGAAGCGAGGGCTCCACTGTAATTGCTACCGAGGTGATGGGGTCGGAGATGGTTCTCATGTTTAATCCCTATACCCTCATATTGATGGTCGTGATAATGATTATCATGGAGATGTTTTCTTGCGACCCGAACGAGAAGATGCTCGCGGCCCGCCGTGGGGGCCAACTGTGCGAGAAGGTCGGGGAATCATGTTCCATGAGAATTCCCATCGTCAGGACCTGTATCCAGATAACCGAAAACTGGTGCTGCTGGAATTCGCGCTTGGCCCATCTTATCGCTGTTCAAGGGGGGGCGCAGTTGGGCGGTGGACCTCGCTGCGGCGGCTTTACGCCGGCGGAGATTTCGCAACTGGACTTTTCCAAGATGGATCTTTCGCAATTCATGGCCGAAGTCATGAGCAATGTCGCGCTACCCGACGGCACGTATCTCAGCTCGATGGCGCAACAGGGCGTGAACCAGGCCACCGTAGCCGTCGGGTCGGTGAAACCAGCGGTACAGGGCGCTACCGTGTCAGATCCGAATCTGGTGGATTACACCACAGGACGTATCCAGATGATGCTCACGAAATGAGGCGTGCCATGAATTGCAAATGCCGAACCTTGCACACGATCGCGATTGTAGCGCTGACCATATTGGCCGCCCCGGTCGGTGCAGTTGAGCTGCAGGACATCATCAGACAATCAATTCGTGACGGAAAGGCAGGCGGGGAACTTACGGGCCGCATCTCCGATGCTATTGCGGCGCGGACCGGATCAACGCTACTGCCGCAGGCGCTTGTGGAAACGATAGGGTCGTTCGTCGATCCGGGCTGCAAACGCGTTCGCGTCCTCATTCGGCAGGGCGGCGTAAGGAGCAAGGACGGTAAGCTCGTGATAGTGGCTTTCCCGAGTTTTGAACTCAACATGTGTCTTGACGGCTCCCCGCCCAAGGAAACCCTGGGCGTCGAGGCCGTGAAACTGCGCCAGGAGGACTTGCGTCGCCAGATGGAGGAGCTCCAGGCGGGGCGTGGAGTGAATAGCCCCCGGTAATTCTGGCCGGCCCTTTGAAAATGGGCCGTTGGGTGTGGTTTTTCAAAAAAGACTCTGCCCCGCCCTTCGTTATCATCGATTTGTTAGTGCGACTTATTGCGCAGCGCGGATCGGATAATGAATTTTTCTAGCCTGAATTCCAGTTGGCGGCTTGCTTCTCTATCGAACAAGGTTTTGCTTGTTGCGAACCTGTTGCTGGCGTTCGCTGTAGTGGTTCTGGGCGGCGCCGCGATCAACAACAGGGAGCGAATCACTGTGGTTCCTCCCAACATCGACAAGCCTTACACGATCGGCTGGCGCTCGGCCACACCGGAATATTACAAATCGTTCGCCCTCTACTTTTCCGGCCTGATCGGGCAGATATCGCCCAAGAACATCGAGTTCGTCATCCAAACAGTTGTGGATCGCTTTTGCGATGCCCCAATCGCCGACGGAATCAAAAAGAAGCTTCGCGCCATTGCCGCGGATTATCAGTTTCAGCAGTCGACCGCGAGCAGTTGGTTCGAAGGGGACAAGCTGTTTTGGGAAGAGTCGTCCGGTAAGGTCTTCGTGACCGGACGACTGTGGACGGTATACGCGAATCGTAACGTGGTCTCGCGCGACGTGACCTACGAATACCGCATTGAGGTTCGCGAGGGGCAGCCGGTTATTACGAACTTCGACTCCTATGAGGGTACTACGCCGCATACCGAAGCTTGGCATCGCGACCCGAAGAAGACCGAGGCGGATATGCAGCGCCGTAGCCGTGAGGTACAAACGACCCGGGAGAATACCGAGACAATCGAAACTCGCCAGAAGAACGACGCGTCCGCCAAAGGAGTTGGGCAATGAAGCCAACGGTCAAATTCACCTGGACGCTCATGGCTGTGGTGTTCGCCGCAGTCCTGTTGATACCGGTGCAGGTAATGGCCGCCGGTCGAGCCGTTACGGTGAAAGCCGGGGCCGCACCATTAGTGGAGGGGCCGGCGAACGACCAAACCATAGGCGAGTGGGTTCCCCCTGCCCTCGATCTCAAGACGGCCCCCCCGCAACGTCGCGGGATCGCCGTACTGCCAAGCATCGGATCGCCCGGGAAGACGGCACCACTCGCACAAAACATTATTCGCATTGGCGCCGGCTCGAATGAGATGGTGTATGTCGGTCTCGGCATCATGAATCGGATCGCGACGCCATTCCGCACGCCCAAGATCGTTGAAGCGGCCGGGATCAACTTCAAGCGGGTGGGGCAGGATTTCTATTTCGTGCCTGACAAGGAAGGACCCATCGGCGTCTTCATTGCAGAGACGGCGCAGGGTAACGCTCCTGGGCAAGTTGCAGCGCTCACCTTGATCCCGAAAGCGGGGCTTCCCGGGCAAAACATCCTATTGCTGCCGGAGGGTATGGATGGGGTGAGTCCGGGCGACGGCACGGCCACCTTTGCGCCGCGGGCTGCTCAAGAGGAATTGGCGGCTCCCCCGTCCGATTATGCCGATGCGATTCGACAGATCCTTGTGACCCTGGTGCAGGGAGCGGTTCCTTCCGGGTATCAGGAGGGGGGACTCAAGGTTGGGGCGGCGCGCGTCGGTTCAATCCTGACCATCCCGGAGAAGCTCTACGTGGGGTACGCGTTCAATATCTATCGCTATCGCATCGAAAACGCAGGGCGTGAGCCTATCGATCTGAATGAGGCGTCCTTCCATGACGATGGAGTGCGGGCGGTCGCCTTCTGGAGAAACTCAAGGCTTGCGCCAGGTGAGGCGACGCGTGTATTCATTGTGGCGGACCGGCGAGCAGACTGAATGATCTCCATAAAAGGATTGAAGTCGCGATGGGAGGATATGGCGCCAGGGCGCAAGCGCGCGGTGTTGATGTCCGGACTTCTTGTCGTCATCGTTGTCGCGGCGACGGTTTTCAAGAAAGAGAAGGTCGTCCTGCGGAAGGCCGAAAGCAAGACGGATATGAGCGTTGTCATCCCAACGCGGAAGGATGAGGGCCTTGGGGATATGCGCACCCGCCTTGATACGTTGACAGGCGAGTTATCCAAGGAACGAGAGGAAAACCATCGCCTGAGCACGCGGGTCGACGAGGTGATGCAAGGCAGGCGGGACACGGAGAACCGCCAGCTGCAGGATTTCCAGAGGGAAATCGGACAACTCAAGGACGAACTTAAGCTGAGCCAGTCGGCAGCAGTGTCCGGCTCCGCAGGCACAAGGGACATTCCGCAGTTACCAGCGCCGATTGATCCACCAAGGGCACAAGCGGCGGCTTCACGCCCCGAGATTCGGGTGCTGGGCGACGACGAAAAGGATGCGTCGGATGTCTCTTTGAACGACGGAGGCAAAGTCGCGCTGGTGACATCTGGCGCCAACGGCCAGAAGGCGAATGTGGAGGCGCGCGCGGGCGCCGGTGCTCCTGTTGCTCCACGGAAGGACCTGCAGTTTCTGCCGATGGGGACAATTTTTCGTGGCCTTCTTCTGAACGGTGTCGATGCACCCACGTCGGGCCTTGCCCTAAAACAACCCGTGCCCGCGCTTGCGCGCCTCAAGCAGGTTGCCCTGTTACCGAATCGGGCCACAGCGGACGTGAGGGAATGCGAGGTCATGCTGGCCGGCCATGGGAACCTGTCGTCCGAACGTGTCAAGTTTCGAGCCGAAGCGATTTCGTGTGTCCGGCCGGACGGTGGAATAGTCGAGGCCAAGATCGACGGCTATGTCGTTGACGTTGATGGCAAGGAGGGGTTGCGCGGTCGTCTGGTGACCAAACAGGGCGCCGTTATTGCGCGAGGGCTGGCGGCCGGCGCGTTGGCGGGGTTCGGTCAAATGATGACGCCGACACTGGGATCTTCATTATCTATCAACCCGACCCAGCAACCGTTCCAGGCGCCGGACATGGGGATGGCGGCAAGTGCTGGGGCGTCCCGCGGCATCGCACAGGCTGCGACGGATTTCTCCAAGTTCTTCTATGAAACGGCCAAGGAAATGTATCCCGTTATAGAGCTGCCGGGTGGCGTTGAAGTAACGATCATTCTGGTACGCGGCGCGAGCTTGGCCTTCGGGAATAGTGGGGCATCGACTACCAAATGGGGTGGATCATGGTTCGGACAATGAGGCTGATCGGTGTCATGTTCGCGTTGATCGGGGCCTTGGCGGGATGTTCCGTCATGGGTTATGGATCGTCAGATTTCTCATGCGACCGCCGGCAGGTGGGTGTCGGCTGTGCCTCGGTCGAGGAAATCTACAAGGCGTCGAATGGCGCGGACTATAAAGCGCGCCTGCAGGACCAGGCGGAGCAGAAGAAGGACGTGCCGGATACTTTGCGACCAAGGCCGGAGGCGATCGCTGCCGTAACGCCTCTTCAGCCCCCCAACTATCCGGCACCCGTGCTCGAACCGGCCAGCGTTCTCCGGATATGGCTTGCCCCGTGGGTGGATGATCGCAAGGCGCTTCATTGGCCAAGCTATCTGTTTGCCGAGGTCACGCCAAGAAAGTGGTCTTTCGGCAACGTCGATTTCCGGGAGGTTCGGCAACTTTCGCCACTGCAGGTGGATCGCCGCAAGCTTCCCGAAGAGTCGGACGAAGCCTCACCGTCGTCAAATCCCTTGTCTGTCACGCCCCGTTTCACCAAGTAAAGGAGATTTTTACATGAAAACGTCCCGTTCTACCGCCATGCTGTTGCTTGTCTCTCTCTTGATGGTGTCCGAGCTTGCTCTTGCGGGCACCGGCGGCACCTTCCTCGATGGCTTCAAGTCCTTCATGATCGGCTCACTTCAAGGTACGCTGGGTACCGTGATCGGTCTGGGTGGGCTGATCTATGGTCTTGTGTCGGGGATCGGTCGCGGAAGCCTTGCTGGGCTTGGCATCGGCGCTGGCCTTGCGGCTGGCTCCTATTATGGCCCGGACATCATCAGCGCGATGTCGACGATGACGCTAGCTGTGTTGTGAGGAAGGCGACATGCTGATCGCGCGCCAGATCGCGTCGCAGCTGCGCAGGAGCTCGCCTCAGCATAGCTTTCCTCCCGTTGCGTTTGACTACGGCATGTTCTTTCTGGAGGACACGGAAAAGCAGTCGTACCTCGGCGCCTGCCTCATTGGTGGGACTGCTGTCGGCATCAATGAGATGAAGCTCAACCAGATGAAGGCTGTCGTGTCCGCGAACTTTCCTGCGGGGACGTTCGTGCAATTCACGCAGATATCCTTGCCAGGGATCGATCCTTACGTGGACGCATGGCGTGAACCGAAAGACAAGGCGTGTGGGATGTCGCGCGTGATCCGGGACGACCAGCGGGAGCTGTTGCAAGAGGTTGTGGAAATCCTGGCGACGTCGTACCGGTCGGGGAAGACAACGCCGCGCATCCGCTCCACGGGTATGCGATTGCATCGGGTAATTCAGATTGTCTCCATCAAGATACCCGCATCGTCACAACCGACGGATGAGGAAATTCAGATCTGTTCCGATCTTCTCGAGAAGTTCGAGCAGGGTATCGAAACCTTCGGGCTTCCGGTTTCACGGGTGAAGACCCGGCCCGATGAGTATCTTTGGCTGCTCAGGACATGCTTCAATCCCTATCTTGACGAAGACGCATGGTATGACCCACGGCGGGAGCTTCGCGAACAGGTTCTACAGCCGGGCTTTGATGTTGACTACACCAAGTCGAATGAAATGGTGCTGGGTGGCGAAATCTACGTCCGAGTGTTTTCGCCATTTCAGCTGCCACCCGACATGCATGTGGCGAAAATGGACCTCTTTCAGGGAGACCCCGACGGGATCAATAATCAGATTCCCATCCCCTGGATGATCACCTTATCGATTCATTTGCCTGACCAGGCGAAGAAACGATCGTGGTTTGAAAACACTTTCCGGGTCCTTACCTTCCAGGCGTCTCAGGGAAATGTGGTGAAGTGGGTACCGCGCCTTGCGGAAAAGAAGAAGAGCGCGGACATCCTCAAGGCGGAATTGGACCAAGGTGGGGTGCCGTGCGAGATGAGCATTTCAATGGCGCTGTATTCGAAAGACCGATCGGAACTGAATCGAGTCTCTTCGCAACTCACGACGTACCTCTCCGGATACGGACTGCGTATGGTGGAAGACACACAAATTCTGTGGCCTCTTTTCTGGAACATGCTGCCCCTGTTTCCGTCGCCCACATCGATCGAGCGAATGGACAGGTACTGGAGCATGTCCGTCAACGAGGCGCTTCAATTCATGCCCATCAGCAGCGAGTGGTGCGGTACGCGTTGCGGCGCGCCACTACTGTTCGAAACGCGCCTTGGGCAGGCGTTTGCATTTGACCTGTACGATAGCGACAGCAACTACAACGCACTGCTATTTGCAGAGTCCGGTGCCGGCAAGTCCGTTGTCCTCAACTTCCTGGCACTCAGTTATCTTGCTGAAGGCGGCCGTGTCTGGATTACCGATATCGGCCGGTCGTATTACAAGTTGGTGAAGGCCTGTGGCGGGGAGTTCATCTCGTTTTCAGAGAACTCGCAGATCTGCCTCAATCCGTTTACCAACGTTGTCGACATTGATGAAGAGATGGATCTCTTGGTTGCGCTGCTGGCCAAGATGGCCTCGCCCAACGATGAGATGGAGCCATACGCGCGCGCGAGGCTTCAGGAAGCGATCAAAGCGGTGTGGTCGACCAAGGGTCCTGCGATGACGGTCAACGACGTTTCCCAGTGGTTGGACATGCAGTCCGAGCCCCGCATGATCGACATCGCGAAAATGCTATACCCGTTCACCGTGCATGGTCAGTTTGGGCATTGGTTCGACGGGGACAACAATCTCAATTTCAAGTCGAACTTGATCGTGCTCGAGCTGGAGGAGCTCGACCAGAAGCCGGTCCTGCAGCAGATTGTGCTGATGATCCTGATGGCGAAAATTCAGCACGACATGTTTCATTCGATGGGAGATGGGATAAAGAAGATTGCCATCTTCGATGAATCCTGGGCTTTGTTCTCGGATCCAGGTGTTGCAAAGTTTTTGAATCACGCTGTAAGACGGTTTCGGAAATACAAAGGATCATGTGTTCTGGCGGTCCAGAGTATCGCGGATTTTTATGCTCATCCGCACATGGAGGCTGTCGCCGCTAACGCAAAGCACAAGTTCATCATGAACCAACAGCCAGAATCGATTGACCGGGCCGTCGCGAGCGATCAATTGGCGCTCGATCCCTACGCCGTTTCGCAGCTTAAGACGGTTCATACCGCGCCAGGCGCTTATTCAGAAATCATGTTCGCTTCCGGCAAGGCGTGGTCTATCGCAAGGCTTGTGTTGCCGGAATTCCTAAAGGTACTTTTCTCGACATCTGGCGAAGAGCGCGATCTTATCATTCAACGGATAGAGCAAGGCGGCTCGGCGCGCGATGTTGTCAACCAATATTTGATCGAAAGGAATCGCGATGGCAGATAGAACCGTAGGCCCGGTACGAAGAGACGGTGGGGAGGGGAACTCCGACGATGCGGCAACGGTTGCGACAGAGCTGGCCCCATTGGCCAAGCGCACCATGGTTCTGCCGTTGTGGGTGGTCTCGCTGATCGGCGCGTTCTTTCTCGCGCTCTTCATCCGCGAGGCGGCCACGAATGCGGTTGCTGGATCGACGAAGATTGCGGTGGTCGACATGGGGCGCATCATTCAAGCAAAATCGGCCTCGGTTGCCGCAAAGCCGGCAACCGATATTGCTGCCGATGCGGAGGCATTTACAGGACAACTTCATTCGGCGCTTGATCGGCTTACCGACGACGGCTATGTGGTTGTGAATAGCGCCCACCTAGCTGCTTGGCCAAAGGCGTTGGAGGTGACGGAGGACATCGCAGGGCGGCTTAACGTGAACCTGAGCGTGGCCGATTTGGCGGCGAAGGACCGGGCAAACAGAGTCAATGATCTCCTGGATAAGTCCCGTCAAACGGCAAAGTAATCCGGCCTATTGGTGCCGGGCTGTGATGCTCGTTATCGCGATTATCGTGGCGGGGGAAGGAGTGCGCTGGGCGGGTCGGTACTATCAGGTGGGCCTCGATTTACAGGAAGTGACGTGTATGCCATCTCGTGTTTCGGTGATTGAACTCGGTAATGATGGTGAGTTTCACCGGGGCGATCTGGTTGCGTTTCGAACAGACCGTGCAGGAGAGTACATTGGTGCTGACCAGTTGATGGGGAAGCGGGTTGCGGCCATCCCGGGGGATCAGGTGACGGTCAAAGACCTGACGCTGTATATCAACGGTCAGTCCAGGCGTGATCTTGGTCTTTGCCGTCGGAAGTACCTGACCCAGTACTGCGATGACAGAGATGGTGTCGTCCCGACTGGCCATTTGCTCATGTTGGCTGACCACGCAGATTCTTACGATGGTCGATACTGGGGCGCCATTCCGTCCAACCAGGTTGTTGGGCGGATCATCTGGCCGGCGATACCGGAGCCGGCATCGGACGCCAATCGGATAGCGGAGCACACAAAGTGAGGGTGGCGACTGCCCTCAGGATGTTGATTTGGAGCGTACTGGCCTCATTGCTCGTAACGAGTCGCTGCTGGGCCGCTGATGCGGTAGCCCAAACCACAGATAGAGACTATTACCAGGACAAGGAGCGTGGTTGGTACTGGTACGAGGATCCTCCTCCCGAGAAGAAGAAGGCCGAGCCTGTTGTGGCCGCTTCCCCCGTGCCCAAGCCGCCGGCGAAGCCTGAGCCGCTCAAGCCGTTTTCGTCTGAATGGCTTAAGGAGAACATGGAGCGTTTGCGGTTCGACGCCATGGACAATCCGGATGATCCGGACAAGGTTGCGGCGTACATGTACGCACAGCGGGTGACCATCGACAGATCGCAGCGTTTCGCCACGGCTGCCTCGACGCTGGCCAGAACAGATCCTCTACTGGACGAGAGCAACCGCGTGCCGCTCGACTATGCGGCTTCAGTGGCGTTCCAGCGCGGCATCCAGATCAATCAGAAGAAGGCGCTAAAGCTTATGGCGGAAAAGGGAGGAATCTTTTTCTTCTTCGATTCAAGGTGCAGCTTCTGTACCGTGCAGCTGCAAGCATTGTCTTGGCTCGAAAAGGACTACGGATTCACCGTGAAAAATATTTCGGTCGATGGAAGGCCTTTGGCGGGGATGAAGGAGTGGGTTCGGGATGCCGGCCAAGCGCGTGCACTGGGTCTCAAAATCTACCCGACGACCGTGTTCGCCGTACCGCCGGACAAACTGTACATCATCAGCCAGGGGTTCCACGCGGCCGACACCTTGGGCACGAAGATCATGATGGCGGCCGTGTCCAACAACCTACTGCCGAAGGAAATGATCGAGATCGATCGTGCGCATGAGCGCGGCGTGCTGACGGCCGAGGATCTGCGCGACAAACGATTCACCGAGAATCTGGACGCCAAAGATTGGGTCAAGTTGCTTCGAGATAAATTGGGCATGAGGTACTGACATGCGACAGGATGTGAAGACTTTCCGACCGTGGCTCGCGCGACTGTGTGCGGTTTCAGCGTTGTTGCTTCCGATTCAGACGATGGCGAGTATGTCCGGCGCGATGGACGGGATGTTTACATCCATAACCAGTCCTTCGTCATATCACTCGCAGTCGAGGATGGGCGCGGTCGGGGGTGAGTTTTCCCTGAGAGTCCCAAACCAGAGCATTGCTTTGATGACCCTCGACCCTCCACGCATCGAGATGGGATGCGGCGGGATCGATATGTTCGGTGGTTCATTTAGCTTCGTCAACTCGGATCAGTTGGTGGCGATCCTGCGAAATATCGGCCAAGTCGCTGTGGCGGCCCTCTTCAAAATGGCGATAAACAGCATCTCGAAAGAGCTTGGGATGTCGATGACGGACATGTCGAACGTCATGCACACATTGAACAATGCCCGATTGAACAGCTGCAAGATCGGGACGAAGATCGCTGAGAACATATGGGATGCGGGCAAGAATGCACTTAGCAACGCAGCGACCGACGCGGACGGCTCTATCAAACAGGGAACCGGGCAGACCGCCAACTCGTGGGAGTGGGACTGGAAGGGCATTTTCGGGGTTGATTTCGGGAAGATAGGGTCGAACGCACAGAATCCCAATGCGGCAAACCTGACCATGCGGGCCGTCCAGCAGAATCAGTCCTATGGCCGGGTCGGTGGTCTCGATGCGACCACAGTGGCCAATCTCATCATGAATATTGGTGGGACAGAGATTGTTGTGACGCAAGACGTGGCATCAACGGGTACCTGCGCTGCGAACTACAATCCGACCGGCGGGGCGGTGGGCAATGTCTGCGCTCGCACAGAGAAGAAAGCGCCCACCTTGCTTACGGTGAAGATGTTGCTTAAGCCGACCCCTGACGATCAAGTCAACTGGTGTACTGATTTGGTCATCGGAGACGAGTTTTCCTGTCAGAACTACTCACTCCAAAAGCTTACCAACTATTTTCCCGGTGCGACAGTGCTTGCCCAGCAGATCTTGTTTGGCAAGGCGTCCGATAGTGAGGCATCGCCCGCGTCGGCGCCCAGCGGCGGCATCGTCGGCTTTATTGAAACGGGTAGTTGGGGAACCTTCCCCGGCGCACAGCAATACCTGTCGGTCATTTCGACGCCGATGCTCCGTCAGTTGGTGACCCTGCAGCGGGACACCAACGCGGTCCGCGCTGTCGCGGGGACCGCGTTCGTCAATGTACTGGCGACGGATATCACGTTGGCTTTCGCGGACGCATTGGCAGATGCGGCGGCGGGAACATTCAACGGTTTGAAGACTGTCAGCGAGCCCAAGGAGTTCTCTCAAAACGTGAAAGCGTTTCGCACCAATATTGCGGAGTACAGACAGAAAGAGTCCGCCGACATACAACAACAAATGGCGCTGCTGCAATACTCCTCTAAGGTTGCGGCATCGTTAGGCAGCGGAAGTATTGGTGTGCCGGACAAACGGCGCTGAATAGATTGCAACATCAATACTGAACGAGGCCTCGATGGAATTCACAATCTATACGTTTGGCGATGTTGAAGTGTTCCGCGCCGCGCTGGCCGGCGTTGCGATGATCTTCAGTCCGTCCGATGGGTTCATCGTGTCCAGTGAGGGGATGGGGCTTGGGGCGCTTGCAGGGTTGGGGCTCATTATTGGACTGGGCATCATGCTCTTCAATGGGGTGATGAAGCAACGGGTCGAACTTGGCGAGTTCGTCATGGTGATGATCCTGTTCGCGGTTTTGTTCGTTCCGCGCTTCGATGTGAATGTCGAAGACTACAACGGCGGCGGCATAGCGAAAGTGGATAATGTGCCGTTGGGCGTTGTGGTACCGGCCTCTTTGATCAGTGGGCTCGCCAAGGAAATGAACGTCAGAATGAGCACGGCATTTTCCACGGTCAACGGCTACCCAAGCGGGATCATGACGCCACAGTCGCTTACGGGTCCATTGCGACTTCTGCATTCACTGCGGTATGGGTCCCCGCTGTTGGGCGACGCCGACCCGGTTCTGACGTCGAATTTGGCCAACCTGGTCGCCTACTGCCTCGCCGGCCGTGCGGGTGAGGAGGGGACATGGGCGAATGGAATTATCGACGCCCAGCCTTTGGATCAGTTGCTCACGAGTGCGGGGGCGAAGACGGGGCTTGCACTCAGTCAGAAGCGAAGCGATCCTGAGCCGGTGCTGGTGACGTGCTCGGACGCGGCGACTGAGGCACAGGCGCAGATCGGTTCGAGTATCGCCGATGGGACTTCGTTGATGGCGAGTGTACTTACGGCAACGGCGACGAGAAACAATGCGGCGACGGTAACCATTGTCGGATCGACGCCGCAGATCACGCCGGTCGCCATATCCGACATCAATGATGCGCTTGGTATGATCCAGGGAAGCGTAAGGTCACCGATAGGCTCGATGGAGGCGGTATCGGCGGATCTCTCGATGCAGTATCTCAAGCAGGTACTGCTGTCGACGACCGTCAATAAGTCATTTCAATGCGCGGGAACGAGTGGCAGCCCAGAGGATTGGGCGCGATGCGTTCCGTTTACGACTGCCACCAAGCAGTTCGAGGAAGATATGGCAGCGGGCGGATCGTTCTTCCAGCGGCTGATGTTCCACAGTATGAACCTACTGTTCTTTGTCTGGATTTGCTTGTCGCCGGTGGTGGCGGTGGTCATGCTCATGTTGGGCATACGTGGAATCAAGCTGGCGGGTAGTTATTTGCTCCTTGGGGCCTGGTCGGTATCCTGGTATGTCGGTGCCAGCATCATCAATTTCTATATCCTGAAGCAGGTTCAATACGAGTTGGCAATGCTGGGAGGATTGGGCAAGCTCAATCAAGCGACGTTGGTGGCGTTTCAGGATGCCCTCGGGACGAAACTCGGGCTGGCGGGCGATATGATGGCTTCCGTGCCGCTGCTCATGATGGCGGTACTCTCTGGGTCCGTCTACGGACTGACCGCGCTGGCTCAGCGTTGGGGAGGGAGGGACTTCTACGATGAAAAAGTCAATGCTCCGTCTGTCGTGGGCAGCTCCCCCATCACAAGCATGTCGTCGGACACGTTCAACAGAAATACGGGGGTCTATACGAAGGCCGGTGTCGCGGACCCGAGCATCAGTGTCGCATCGTCCTATGACAATGCGGTGCAGAGCCTCAATGCGGCAAAGGCATCGGCACAAGGCGAGGTCAGTTCCTCCGGAAACGCGATGGTCCAGAAGACGACATCCCGGGCGAACGAAGTGGCTCGCGGCTCGAGCGTGGTCGACTCTATGCGCACGAGTCACTCGTCCGCAGATAGGGCGGCCGCTCAGGCAACCCATGAGGTGATGCAAAGCCTGGGGATGTCTGAAAAGACCGATGCCAAGTGGGCAAACGAGGTGGCTAGTACGGCAATTGCGGGTGTTGCTTCTCCAATCCCGGGGATTACGCTTAGTGCCCAACTCTCTAGCAAATTGGGTACCTCCCTGGGCTGGAGTAAAGATAAGGTGAGTCAGACTGCGGACAAGATCAATGAGGTTCTTTCGAGGGCACGTGAAAGTGTGACAACTGAAGACCGTGCTCATGCGTTTGATACCTCGAGTAGCAATCGGTCCGTGCTGGCAACCCAGGATACGGAGAGCGCTTCAAGTCAGTACTCCGCAGCGCTCAAGAAAGTCGAATCGGTTGAGCAGGGATATTCCGCTGCCGCCGGATTCAAGGAGTCCGGTGGGTTCCAGATGAACTTCAAAAATCCTGCCGAGTTTGTCTATGCAGCTCAGCGCAATGGGGTCAATTTTGGGAAGTACGAGAACGAGATGAAGGAACTGTATGGTGAAGATAGATACAACAATGCACTGAAATATGCGGAGAAGTCGGTAACGTCGCCCGCTCGTGGGTCGCAGCTAAGAGGAAACCCTGGGGCAGTTCATGCGGCGGCCGTCTATGAAGCGGCGTCCGTTCTGTCGCCGCAACATGCGTTAATGATGGCATCGGAAGCGGCTGGGCGCCCGCTTGGGATAAATACCGGGATAACTGCCGGGTCGAATTCGGGTTTGCAGCGCAATCCGAACGACGTCTACGATGGATCAAATCGAGGAGCAGACCTGCGGACACGAGTCGCTTCTGGCTCATCTTCAAGTGGTTCGACCGGTTCCAATGGCGCGCCGCCGTCTGGCGCTCCCGCACACGGGGCGTCGGCAAGATCGTCGCCACATGGGGGAAAAAATGGTCAGCATATTCCGACATCAAACATGTCGCCTGCGCCGGCAGGGCATCAGCCGCCTGACATGCCTGCTTCCCCGTTTGTCCCTGAGTCGCCACGTCAGGACTTGTCCGACAAGATTAGGCAAAGCCCGGTCGGAAACGTCCTAGGACCAGATGGGAAGAACAGCTTGCCACCAGGTGGCGGCGACAAGCCTATCCGAGGGAACCTGCTTGGGACGCTTCAAAACGGAGCCTCTGAGATCTCAGGTGGCCGCGGTTGGACAAGTGGTCGAGGCCGCGGGGAAAATGGCAAGAAAGGTTGATGTTGGAATTCGTTTGCTACGCGGCGAAGCCGCGTTTCTGAGGCGGTAGCGTCCCGCCTCAGTCTCAATCGTTCAGGTTGCGGGTTACCCAATCGGGGATAAGTCCAAAGTTGCATGGATCCCCAGTGCGATTGAGGTTGTCAGTGGCCCAACCGGCGCTGGGAGCATTGCGGTTCGTCAGGACGTGGTCGACGGCCAAAAGAGCGAATCCGGCAAACCCCAGTACCGCGGCGACCGGCATGGCAAAGGAAATTTCGCCAAATGCCAGCAACACCACGGCGGTGGTGAGGAGGAGGGCAAACCCAAGGGTGTTTCTCAGTGATTTCATTTCAGGCTCCGTGTTCTTTTTCTCGACTCTATGACCCGTATCTTAACCGTTACCGGGAACGGTGTCAACTGTTTTTTGGGGGAAGTGTTTTGGGGGGAAGTGTCGGGAGCTTGATCCCTTGCAGTGAAGTCTGTCGGGAAACGGGATTTAGAAGTGGCTGGGCGAAGGGGAATCCAGTCGGAATAGCTTCCATATGGAAAAAGGGTTGGTCATGCCTCGTTGATCAAACGGCGGACGGCCTCAGCTCGGCTCGCTGCGAATCCTTTGGCGACCAGACGATCGAGCTTTGCCAACTCAACGCCATTGACGGGAACATCAAGGCGTGTGCCGCGCGCCGCCTTTATGCGTTGACGCATGGCTTGCGCCCGCTGCGTACCTGTATGGTCGTAGGGATCTTTCTTTGCTGCGCGCTCAGTCATTGGGCCTGTTTTCGTGGAGTTCATTGCTGACGTGTGTTTATGCCAATACGGCAAGGATAATTCCTACTGCACCTTGGCGTCAAGCCGTAACTACACAGTAATAACATCCTTGCCGCGCTGCGGCGCATTGCACTCGTTGAAGCAGTACTTCAGCAACGAGATACCGCGGCGACTGACAGGACGGAGATCCTTGGGCTAAGTCTTCAATGAACGACTCGATCCATGCGAGGGACGTGAGCGTACGCGAATATTACGGAGAATCGCTGGTTTTTCGAGGTCGCCGTACGGGCAATCTACAGCATTATTAAGCACCGCTCAAATATCTCGTAAAGGAAGAAACATGAAAAAACAGACCACCGGCGCGAGCGCCGACTCTATCAAGAGATCAGGGAAAAAAGCGATTATCACCGTGAGCATGGACCCGCAGGTTCTCTTGAAACTCGACGCTTGGGCAGATGAGCGCGGCTTGAGCCGTGCGGCGGCGATCTCGCTCGCCGTGCATCAGTTAGGGAATTCAGCCCGAACCTCTTAGGCGATGCCGCACGGTGATTGCTACGAACCCCATCTATTACGCACCATGTCAGGAGCCACTATGACAACAGATGCCGGCGTCGCACCCCGCGCGCCTTATTTTGACCTCAGTAAAGCGCTGCAGTCGTTCGTGCGAGTGCTGCTTAACGGGCTGTACCGAGTGGCTGGCGCCGACGCGGCCACCATGGAAGTGGCGACGCCAGCCGCCCGAGCGAAGTTTGCCGCACTTGGATTGCTTGTAGCCGTTGTCTTCGGCGTTGCCTGGGCAGGTATGACGCACATGATCAGCCAGATTCAAGGGTTCAAGGAAATGGCCTGGCGCATGGGTTTGGTCTGGGGTCTCTTTTGGGGAATTATCGAGGTCCTCATCATTTCGAGCGCCAAGTCGTACGGCGTGACGCTGGCACAAAAACTTGCGGCATTCGCGCTACGGGCGGTTCTCGGCCTCATTCCAGTTCTGACCTTCAGTACGATCTGGTTCATCGAGACCAATCGGCCCGAGATCCAGGTTGCGATCGAGTCGATTCGGATCGAACGCGAGGCGAAGGGGATAGAGCAGATTAACGCGACCTTTGGGACTGCCAGCGCCACGAAAGCTGCTCAGGACATGAATACCGAACTTGAGGCAATACGCCAGAAAGAGAAGGAAGTCCCTGTCTCTGTCATGGTGCTCTCCCAGAAGGCCGCAAGCGCTCGCAACGAGGTGAAAGCGGCGGAGGGTCGCAAGGCGACAATTGGCAAGAGCCTGGACCGTTACCTGAGCGACCAGGCGAGCACGAAATCGTTGGAGGACGTTCGCAACCTGGCATCCACGTTGCGGCAGCAGCTCGCGCGCGCCACCGCGGAAGTCAAAGAGAAGTCGGCCACACTCAACGTCTTGACCGATCAGGTTCAGAACGCGACGAACACCTACATGGCCGATCTTGCGACAAAACGCGGGAGGCTGGAGTCTTTGCTGATCGACGCCTCTAGCCGGGCGCGAGACGTCAATGCCAAGTTCGACGCGAGGCGGAACGAACTCACGAGAGCTACGAGCCAGGCTGCACAGGAGAACTTTTCGGGCCTACTCGCTGGCATGTATCAGGTATTGAAGGATGATCTAGGCAAGCAAATCCAGTTTGCGTTCTGGTTTGCGGCGCTCTTCCTCATTGAGTGTGCAGCCATTGCCGTTAAGATGTTCTTCGTCACCGATGCCGATGTGGCGCTCGCGCATAGCCAAGCCATCAAAATCGCCCGTAGCGAACAGGCGGCTAAGGTTCAAATAGCAAGGATCGAGGCGGAGTCGGCCAATGCGATCTGTCAGGCGCAATGGGAGCGAGTGGCATTCAATCCTGAGGACAGGAAAATGGCGGCGGTGATTACAAAGCTCGAAGCTGAAGCACGCGTCAAGGAAAAGGAACGCAACATTGCGCTTACCGCCGCCATATCTCAGGCCACCGCGCCGTTTGAAGCGCTGCAGGCCTATCGTGATGCGCTGCACTCCAACCGGGCCAGCATCGAACGCGGCAGCCGCCGGGATGCCAGCATTGTCACGGAACTCTTTACCGCAGCGGAGCGGACGGCCTCTGAAGCCTTTCGCCAGGTGATCTCCGGCAAAAGACTGGCGAAAGGTCAGGCTGTCTAGATGATGCCCGTTCGCCGCATGGTGTGCAGCGACCATTTGTTCGTCCGGATGCAGCGCCAAATAATGCGGGTTCCTAGGCTATTTTCATTGTCGGGTTTCATGTCCGGAAGTGTAGTCGTTTGTGTGGCGGACCAGTGAGGAGGGCGACTGCCGTAACGACCGCCTCACGACCCCATGAGTGTTAAAATGTAACTACGCAGTAATAACGGGGCTTGACAGGCGTTCCTGTCGTAATTACAATGTAATCACCATGCTAACTATGAAACTTCGACCGATCGGAAATTCACTTGGAGCAACGTTTAGCAAGGAAGTGCTCGCCAAGGCGGGTTTTGTGGAGGGCGAAGAACTTGAAGTGCTTGCCGCTCATGGGGAGATCAGGATCAGGCGAGTAAGCGACAAACTTGTCATGGAGCTTACCGTTGCCGAAGCGCAAGCGCTCGCAACAGGCGAGCTTGGATCCAAGGCGGGGCGGGCGGTCGTTGCAAAAGCCGCCCGGCTTGCCAAGCGGAGAATGGGATGAGAAAGAGAATGAAGTCGTGGCACCCTGTCCCGGGCGATCTTGCGACTTACGTGGGTCGGTCCGCCCGGTTGATCCGGGATGGGCGGGCGCTTCGAGTTCTGGCTGAGGCGGTTGATCAGCACACGATAGTCGAGGCCATCGGGAAGTCGGGCATGCCCGTACGCATGACGGTCAAAACCAAAAATCTGGCCCGCGCGCAGCCGCAACTGTTCGACTAGGCGCTTCGTAGTAAGTAGTCCGCTTCAACGGCCGTTTTACATTGCCGCCCACCCGCGGCAGCCACGAGTCTTTCTTCTGCGGGAGTTTCGATGTCGCGCACTCAATACGACGAGTCCAGTTTTCGCGTCCTCAAGGGACTCGAACCGGTGCGAGAGCGCCCCGGGATGTACACGGACACGTCGTCCCCGACACACATCCTCGCCGAAGTAGTGGACAATGCTGCGGACGAGGCGCTTGCGGGGTTTGCCAAGAACATTGCGGTCTGCCTACATCGCGATGGTTCAGCCACCATCACCGACGACGGCCGCGGAATTCCGACCGGCCTACATCCGGAGGAGAAGGTGCCTGTCGTTGTGCTGGCCTTCACGCGGCTGCACGCCGGCGGGAAGTTCGACAAGAAGAGCGGCCACAGCGCCTACAAATTCTCTGGTGGCCTTCACGGCGTCGGCGTCGCGGTCACGAACGCTCTGGCGACCAAGGTCGAGGTCGAAGTGCGCCGCGAGGGCAAGATCTATGCGATCAACTTTACCGGCGGTGGAGAAGTGGCGTCGAAGCTCGAGGTCGTGGGTCCTTGCGGGGAAAGCACTGGGACACGAGTAAGGGTGTGGCCGGACGCCAAGTATTTCGACAGCCCGCGGTTTAACCTAAGTACTATCGAGCGGAGCCTACGCTCGAAGGCCGTGCTGCTACCGGGCGTGTCCGTCACACTCGACATAGAGCAAGCGGATGGGACCGTGGTCTCAAAGTCATGGGCCTACCCGGACGGAATCCGGGGCTATCTTGAGGAACTCGCCGGCGATAGCGAGTCCGTCGCCCCGCTCTTTACCGGCGAGCGATACGCCCAGGAGGGAGATGCCTTTGCAGCGGGCGAGGGAGCCGCCTGGGCGCTGGGTTGGTACAGCGAGTCCGTTCCGAGCGAATCCTACGTGAACCTGATCCCGACGCCTTTGGGCGGCACCCACGAATCGGGGCTGCGGGGTGCCGCCTACGAAGCGGTGAGATCGTTCATCGAACACCACGCACTGCTGCCGCGAGGCGTCAAGCTGCAGCAAGAGGATGTCTGTGCGAGGATGAGCTTTGTCCTCTCCGCCCGGGTTCTCGACCCTCAGTTCCAGGGTCAGATCAAGGAGAAGTTGAACAGCCGGGAAGCGGTGAAGCTTGTGGCTAGTGTGGTCCGAGATCTGCTCGAAACTTGGCTTAACAGCAACGTCGAGGGCGGCAAAGCGATCGCGGAACTCGCCATAAAACAGGCGCTATCCCGGCAAAAGTCGGGGCAGAAAATCGAGAAGAGAAAATCGTCCGGCGTTTCGGTTCTTCCCGGTAAGCTCTCGGATTGTGAATCCACGGACGTGGCCGAGAACGAACTCTTCCTGGTCGAGGGGGATTCCGCCGGCGGCTCGGCGAAGCAAGGACGTAACCGGGAAACCCAGGCTATCCTCCCGCTCCGAGGCAAGGTGCAAAATGCCTTCGAGATCGCGTCCGGCCAGCTCTATGCGAATCGGGAGATCCACGACATCGCGGTTGCCCTGGGAGTGGAGGCTCATGCGCCCGATGCACCGGAAGCTGTGCTGGCAAATCTACGCTATGGCAAGGTGATCATTATGGCGGATGCCGACGTCGACGGCAGCCATATCCAGACGCTGCTTCTAACCCTCTTCTACCAGCATTTCCCCAAGCTGATTCAGCGCGGGCATGTCTGGATCGCCCAGCCGCCTCTCTACCGGATCGACGTTCCCGCCCAAGGCAAAGGAAAGCCCGCACGACGTCTTTATGCCCTCGACGAAGGCGAACTCGCGGCGCTGAAGGAGCGCCTGGCTGCGGAAAAGGTGCGAGAAGACGCTATCGGCGTTGGTCGGTTCAAAGGCCTGGGCGAAATGAATCCGGAGCAACTGCGGGAGACCACCATGGATCCCGCGACCCGCCGCATGCTGCGCGCGACCATTCGGCACGGCGCCGAAGAAGCTACGCGCGCGATGTTCACGCTGCTGATGGCCAAGAGCGAAAGTAGTGGCCGCCGCCAATGGATGGAGGCCAAAGGCAACGTTGTTAAAGACGAGTTCCTGGATGTGTGATGACGAACCGCGATTATATGGCGTTGATGAACGAGGGGTGTACCTATATGCAGAACTATCATGATCTACTGCGCGCGACGATGGAGCGCGGTGTCGACGAATTCAATACACGCACGGGCAAGACATGCCGCGCGTTGGTTGGCTATCAACTGCAGTATGACTTGCGCGAAGGATTTCCGGCGCTTACGACGAGGAAACTCCCGATCAAGAACATCGTCGGCGAGATCCTCGGTTTCTTCCGGGGGTACGATAGCGCGGCAGATTTTCGCGTGCTCGGCTGTGCCTTTTGGGACCAGAATGCAAACGAGACGCCGGCCTGGCTTGCGAACCCTTACCGTGGCGACCAGCACGATTTCTTGGGGAGAATCTACGGTAAGCAGTGGACGGACTGGCGGGACCGCCGGATTGCAGTAAGCGAGAGTCAGCGTGATGAGATGCTGACGAGGGGGTATATCGACACGATGTACGACCCGCTCCAGAACGTCTGGCTGATGGAGCGGGGCATCAATCAGCTGGAGGAAGCACTGCGCAAACTGATCATCGACCCCTCTGACCGGCGCATTATCGTCTCGGCGTGGCGCCCGGACGAATTCGACATGATGGCCTTGCCTCCGTGCCACATGGATTACCGGTTCGTCGCTTTCACCAATCCGCGCGTGCTCAATGTCGTTGTAACGCTGCGCAGTTGGGACCTCTTTCTTGGCGGGCCCGCAAACATCGCGTCAACGTCGATCTTCTTGGCGATCATGGCGCGCCTCGCAGGCTTCGAGGCCGGGGTTGTGACCCTCCAGGCCACGAATGCACACATCTACGCGGACCATTTCGACCAGGTTCGCGAGTTGCTCGAGCGCAGTCACATCGGTGCGCCGCGGCTGACTCTCTCCGACAACATCAAGCAAATTGCCCATCTCAAACAGATCCACGGCGCCTTCGAGCGTCTAGAGCCGGCGGACATCGTGCTGCAGGGCTACGAGAGCCATGCGGCGATCAAGGCGCCGATGGCCGCGTGACTAGCGCACGGTCGGTTGAATGCAATTGTACTGAAGGAAGATATGTGAATCCAGAGTATCTGAAGCGAGGACAGGACGCCCTCAGAGAAAAGCGCGCCAGCGGCTGGAAGCCGGAGATTCTCGATCCAGTCGAGAAGGCCAAGCGGAATCCGGGCTCGCTCAAACTTGCGATCCGAGCGCATTGCTATCTTTGCGAAGGGGGTGATTCGGATCCGGGCGTACGCTATCGCGTCGGTACCTGCGCGCTCGAGGACAAGTGCCCGCTTTGGAGGCACCGACCGTGGCAGAGGCTGTCGAAGGATGAGGCCCTGGAAGGAATCGACGCGGACGCCGAAGGCGATGCATCTGAGGAGGACGAAGACGTCGTCGGGGCGCTGGTGCCTGTAGGCGGTATTGCGCGGGAGGCCCCTCAGCATGTCTGAAACGCTCGATCTCTTTTCCGGCGGCTCGGGCGGATACGGAGGCGAGATCGACGCAGGGGTCGAGGGCGGCCAAGCATGTTCGCCGCCGAGCATACCGCCCATGTCGCCGGTCGACGCGCCACTTGGCGACGATGAGACAGCACTCGATCTCTTCGCAGAGCAGGCATACCTGGCTTACGCGATGTCCGTGGTCAAGGGCCGAGCCCTTCCACAGATCGAGGATGGCCAGAAGCCCGTGCAGAGGCGCATCCTCTACAGCATGCATGAGATGGGTCTGAAGGCGGGTGCCAAGCACGTCAAGTCGGCTCGGGTTGTTGGCGACGTGCTTGGCAAGCTGCATCCGCATGGCGACAGCAGCGTCTATGACGCTATGGTGCGTATTGCACAAGACTTCAGTCTTCGCTACCCGCTTGCCGATGGACAGGGGAACTTCGGTTCGCGCGAGGATGGCGCGGCGGCGATGCGATACACCGAAATCCGCCTGACACCGATTGCCGAGTTGCTACTTTCGGAAATTCATCGTGGCACGGTAGATTTCAAGCCCAACTACGATGGCAGCCTCGAGGAGCCGGTTCTGTTGCCGGCAAGGCTACCGTTCGTCCTGCTCAACGGGGCCTCGGGTATCGCCGTCGGTATGGCAACAGAGATCCCACCGCACAACCTGAACGAGGTGGCGAGTGCGGCGATCGCGCTGATCCAGAATCCGGATGCTACGGTCAGCGAACTGATGGAGCACATCCATGGCCCGGACTTCCCGGGAGGTGGGCAGATCATTTCACCTGTGGGGGCGATCAGGGAGTCCTACGAGTCCGGGCGCGGCAGCGTTCGAATACGAGCCAGGTGGCGGATCGAAGAGATGGCCCGTGGCCAATGGCGAGTCATTGTCTATGAACTGCCGCAGGGGGTATCGGTCGCCCAGGTAATGGCCGAGATCGAGGTGCTGACCAACCCGCAGCCTAGGGCTGGGAAGAAGGACATCACGCAAGAGCAGAAGAACCTCAAGGCGGCTGTGCTTGCGGTGGTGGATAGTGATCGCGACGAGTCGAGCGATGTCGAAAAAGTCCGCCTGGTGTTGGAACCCAAGTCCTCGAAGATCGATCCGGCCGCCTTCATGGCGGTCCTCCTGGCCAACACGTCGCTCGAGACGTCGATAACAATCAACCTGACCATGATTGGTCTGGATGGCAACCCTCAGCAAAAGAACCTGCGACAGATCGTGGCAGAGTGGGTTGAATTCCGCTACGTGACGGTGGAGCGGCGCACGCGCTTCCGCCTGGACGAGGTGGTAAGCCGCGTGCACATCCTGGATGGTCGGATGATCGCCTTCCTGCGCATCGAAGAAGTGATTCGTGTTATCCGCGAGGCAGATGAACCAAAGGAAGCCCTGATGTCCTCATTCGGCCTGTCGCAAGTGCAGGCCGAGGATATTCTGGAAATTCGCCTCCGCCAGCTGGCGCGCCTCGAGGGCATCAAGATCGAGAAGGAGCTTGCCGAGCTCCGGACGGAACGCGCCGAACTGGAAGCGTTGCTGGCCAGTCAAGCAGCAATGACAGCCGCCATCATCAAAGAGATCGAGGCCGATGCCAAGAAATTCGGTGATAATCGGCGCAGCCTGATCCAGTCCGACACGCCGGCGACCAGCCGCGGTGCCGACGTCACAACCAGCGTCCCCGACGAGCCGGTAACGGTGATTCTTTCCAAGGCGGGGTGGATCCGCTCCCGGCAAGGCCACGGCATCGACGCCGCAACCATCTCCTACAAGACGGGCGACGCAGGGTTCGTGGTGCTCGAGACACGCACGACGTGGCCCCTGCTGATTGTCGATTCCAATGGGCGGGCCTACTCGGTGCCGGTATCGGCGATACCGGGTGGGAAGGGTGACGGTGTGCCGCTGGCCACACAGATCGACCTTCAGGCCGGGGGGAAGGTGGCGCAGGTCCTGTCAGCGGCACCGACGGCCAAGTTCCTGTTTGCTAACTCGGCTGGCTATGGCTTCGTGGCCACGGTCTCGGACCTTGAGGGGCGGAATAAGGCCGGCAAAGCCTTCATGACGCTCGAACCTGGTGAGACCGTTCTTCCGCCGGCAGCGGTCGGCGGATCCCATATCTTCGGTACATCCAGCAACGCCCGCCTGATCGTGTTTTCTGCGGACGAGATGAAGGAACTGCCGAAGGGAAGGGGGGTGATCGTCATGGGCCTGGACGATGGCTGTACCCTCACGCAAGTAGCATACTGCGACGGCGCGACGGTAGAGTTCGTCTGGAAGGGAGTTGGACGGCCGATCATGGTCCGGATCGCCGGCGAGGACATCGGCCGGTACCTGCTGCATCGGGCAAGGAAGGGCTGCCAACTGCCCAAGCTGTCTGTAAAGCCAGCGTAGGCTCTATGCAAGACGATCTCCGCAAAGACGAGGCGCCGCCGGAGCAGTTTGTGGAGGCGAGCCCAGTTACTTCTGACACAGTGCCTGCGGTCGAATACTCGAAGACGCTGACGGGCATGGTGGTCGCCCCGGATGGCACGCGGCGCTATTTCATCAATGGTGCCTACGGACGGGAAGACGATCTGCCTGCCGTGGAAGCGGCAGACGGGACGCGATGCTGGTACATCGCTAATCCGAAGCGTGGAATGATGGGGCAACAGTCCGCTCTGCAGCATCGGGATGCCGGCCCGGCCGTGACTCGTCTGAACGGCGATGAACTCCATTACCGCATAGGCAAGCTTCATCGCGAAGACGGCCCCGCGGTGATCCTTCATGACGGCACGAAGAAGTGGTTCCTGAATGGCGACTGCGTGCGCCTTATTCTGCCCGGGCAGGCAGAGTCCGAGGAGGATCCGGCGTATACGGCTCGGTAATAGGCGTTAATATGAATCTCAGGCGGGCGACAGGCACCGCATTCGCCTGGGGACGGATTGTACATACGCGGCAAAGTCACTATCGCGCACAAATAGAGCGGCTTAAACTGCAGTTAGACCGACGGTCCCCGCAACGACGACCAAAATTGTAGTGTGTGCTCGACCTCCAAGTCACTGGTCGCACAGATGCCGGCCACGAATCGGAGATACGGATGAGACACAGTATTGGTCAGACAACTCGCGCTAGCTCAGCAGCTCAACATACATCATTGACTGTAGGACCGTCTGCCCCGATAGCGGTGAACACGTAATATTTCGCCCTATCGTTCAGATGACGGAATTTTTGGCGAGCAAGTTGGAGCAGCTTTTCATCACAGGTCGAGATAATGAACTGGCGTCTTCCGACCTCGGTCTCGAGCAGGCCATCGACCAGGTCGAGAAAGGCGTACATATTCAGATCATCGAAGTGCGTCACTGGGTCATCGAGAAACACTGGCGAAAGCGCCGACCACGTTTGTGAACTACATGCGGTTAGAAACAATCCGAGCAAGAGCGTCTGCTGTTGTGACTGGCTGAAATAATCCGTAGGGCGAAGTTCCTCGCCGTGACGCTTGACCCTAACATTGATAGCCGATTTTCGGCTCTGGATCTCGATCTCATCGAACCCATAGACGGACCGGAGTCGCCGCTGAATGACCGACGTCCGCGGGCCGTACTGCCGGGTAAAATTGGCGATGGCCTCATCTTGGCGCGAAGCCACCAGTCGTAAGATCTCATCGAAATACGTCAGCCACGGCCGATGCTTGTCGCGTTTGGTCGTCGCCTGAGCGATCTCCTTCTCACGTTCCCGGACAGCCTGCCGCAGTGTCGTCAGGGCCGCAGCTGTCGTCGCGGCATCCATTGCCAATTCCAGGCTGGACGTGGAATCTCGGAGAGAAAGCAACTGCGCCTGCAAGCGGGATTGATCCGCAATCAATGCAAGAAGCGACTTTTCAGTGGAGTCTAATGGAAGCTTTGACTCATCCAGCCTGACGTTGATTTGAGCAACAGCTTTCTGGAAATTGCCGATCAGAGTGCGCAAGGCCGCAAGATCTGACTTGAGCGACGTTACCTCTTGGCGAAGTACTCCGATTTCCGACCTCTTCCGATTGGCCTCCGCTTCCGCACCCGACGCTTCGGCCTTGAATTCCTCAAGATTCGTCAGGTTAACCTTCTCAAGTTCGGCGAGTTGCCCTGAATCGACGTCAAGAGTGACCTGGGTCAGCCGAGGGTCCGCGCGCACGTGATTGGCCTCCTCTTGCGCGCGGACTAGTGCTACCTTCCTGGCGTGTGCCTCAATATTCTTGGCTGCAACCACATTCTTTGCATTCGCAACCTCCGCTCGGGCGGCCTCTACGGCGCCCACAGCTGCTTGAACCTGCTTGTTGATGTTGGCCACCTCTTCTTGGAGCCGGGTCGCAAGATGCTCAACCTGTTCACTCGGCGTGGGGCCAATCGCCTCCACTACAATACCTGATTTGGACGCTGCGATCACGAAGTGTGCAATTTCGGCTTCAAGTCTGACACGTTCGCTCCCCAACGCCGCGATCTGATCAGCAGCCGCCTGTTGTTTCTCCTTATTGGTGGCAATCTTTTCGGCGAGTTGCTTTGACTGATGCCGAACACGCGTAAGATCCTTCCTCGCGCCGCTAACCGCATCGGCCGCTACATGCTCTTGTATTCGTTGCAGCAGTCGGTCTCTCGAACCATGATCTTCTCCACACAACGGGCAGGTCCCCGTGCGGACGTGGCTCTGAAGTTGGGAAACTAGCGCCAGAAGTTCGGACTGGGTGCTATCAGCCACCGCTATCTCCCGAGCCAATCGAGCCTCCTCAGCGGCCACGGCCGCAAGTTGTGGGGCAAGTTCGCGCTCCTCTGCGCGCGCTGACTCTAAGGCTTGTCGCTGCTCCTCCTCGGATTTCTGGACCGAGGCCAGTCGCGTCCGATAGGCCTGCCAAGTGGGAATCGCTTGATGCAGCGCCTGCGCAGCAGCAAGCTCGGCGCGCCGTATCTGTAGCATTTCGGACAATTGCACGGAGTCCACTTCCCTTAAGCGCAGCTCTCCAAGCGCCTTGTCCTCGGCCGCACGCAGTTGGGCCAGCGCATCGTTCGCACGCTGCAACTCCGTGCCCAGCTCGTTCTGCTGAGCGATCAGCCGGACGTATCGAGGCTGTGCGTCACGGACCCACTCGAACATATCCGAGCGGGCCTGTGCTTCCACACGTTTTGCTGTCATTTCAGCCAGGCGGCGTTCGGCATTCAGGAGCCCCTGTTCGGCGGCGATTCGCTTTTCTTCCGCGGCCATGAGGGCCTCTTCTTTGCCTTTGAGCTGCTGCTGCAACTCTGACAGTTGGGTCACCATCCGGGGCAACCCGGCCAACTCCTTCGCCAGAACGGCGAAACGTTCGCTGGTAGCCCGGCTCATTGAGTACCGGGACTCTAGTGCCGCTCGCCAACCGCGTATCATCGTCGCGTCGGGTATTGCAGCTGTAACAGTAATCCCGGCCGCCTCCAGTTTTGATCGTATGTCGCGGATCTCCGTTTCGAGCGCGCCGACATTGGCATGCGCCTTGGCTGTTTGACCCAATCGATCGAGTTCATTGTTATCGCTGGCAATCTGTTTGGCCAGAACTTCGATCTTATCGCCAGCATTGGCTATAGCGGATTGAACAACGTCACGAACTTTAACGGCCTTCTTTAGCGCGTTGGCATAGTCTTCGAAAGCGAGCAACCGAGAGACGATATCTGAGGGCAACGCGCAATCGTCCTGAAAACCTTTGGTGAGTTCCTGATGCTCTTGGCTGAACAGATGGGAGGCACGGAACAGATTGACGAAGTTCTCCACCCGGTCCGTCGCTGGGATCTCACTGCGGGTCAGTTCCGACAGTATGGCCTTTCGATCAGTCCGTAAACCATCGAGCAGGGCCTGCTTGCGATCACCGACCGATCGCGTAATCGTGCGAACGGCGCCGTTGCTCCGGAATGTGAGTGAGACCGTGCTCTCTTCGGAACCGGCGTCGAGGTGCCGGGCGGCTTTCGCAAAGTCGGACGGACGGTGGAGCTCGATGCGGCCAATTCCGCCCGTGACGGCAAAGTCGATAGCATCGAAAAATGAGGTCTTGCCGAATCCGTTTGGGCCGTACAGGATGGTGACATCAGCTCCAAGCGCGAATGTCTGCGGTTTGCGGTAGGCGCGAAAGTTCATAATTTCCATCGTTTCAAGCCGGACCTGCTCAGTCAGCCGTTCCGGTTGAACGACAGACGCGGCCGATGCAGTTACAGATGGCCGCGGAATCTCGCCAAATTTTCCCGCCGTGCAGTCCTCGACAATGCCCTCCGGGCTCCGCTCGTGCTGAACAACCAGGAACTTCGCAAGCATGGCAGGTACACCACATTGCTGAAGAAAGGTCTGGGCGGACGGCGGACGGTGCGACTGACCGTGCAAAGGCGAAAGTGGTAAAAACGGCAACCGCGCCAATGAAGCATCCAGCGGTATGGAAAGCGGGATAACGAATTTACGGCAGAAATAGACGTCGGTCTCAACGTTGGAACAGAAGTCGTCGAGATGCGCAAGGCCCGGCTGTACGCAGAAGACGAACGCAAGGTCAAGGGTATCCCATCGGCCCTCTTGCGCGGCGTAATAGTTCCTAAAACTACCATAGAGCGCTTCGTAGCTCGTAGGTAGGTTGCCGTTCGAGAACGCAAACGCGACCACCGTATGCCTTGTGTGCATGAGCAAAAGCGGCTGATAGCCAGAATCGACTTGGGCATCGATCAAGCGGGCGTCAGGAAGAGCGGTAGCAAGAAAAGCGCGTACATCGACCGACCTTTGGCTAAGCAACGAGTTCGGCATTGATGGCTCCTTGCACGTCCGCTGGTGTCGGTGAATGGAGAAAGATTTCTAACAGCTTCTGATAGCCCAAGTGCAGCGATCCGCCTTGCGGCTCCGTAAACTTGTGCTCCTGTCTGAGTCCTGGAGTGTCAGTCTCGAGAATACTCCCGAATTTCTTCCGCCACACGGTGTTGTCGCGATCCCGAGATACGAGCAAGAACTGGCGGCGGCGAAGCGGAACAAAAGTCTTTGAGTGCTTGATGCATGCCTCGTGAGTCTTGCCGCGGATGGCCAAAACGTCGACCGTCTGGCCATTCATTACCGCTGTGGCGTGAGCAGGGTCGCCATCGACAAGGCTATGAGGAAAGCCAAGCTCGATGATGTCGAGCGTGTGAACAAGGTGTTCGACTGCCGCATACTCAGTGCCATCCCACTCATCAGCATGTTTGGCCTGAGATTCGCTAGCGGCTAGTTTCACTGTACGCACCGTAGAGTGCACGGGCATTGAGCGAAGTGCCGCGATGGAATGCTCGTGCGATATGTCAGCTTGGCCGGCAAGGGCAACACCGCGATACTGGACACTCAAGCTAGGAAGCGTATCCAGCTCATCGTTCAGCCATTTGATGCATGCGGGAACCGGCGCGGCGGGCGCTCGTAGCTCGAGAGTGCCGTTAAGTGGAAAAACAAAGGGCTGTTCAATTGGAAATACCCGACCCGCTGCGCCCGCGTTGAGTGAACCAGGATTCACTTGAACAAAGGAGTGGATGCAGGCACCTCGCTCCCGGAAATATACATCACGATACTGCTTCAGCAGTGTGTTGGGTCGGAATCGGCTCCCGCCGTTGGAAAATGTCCCACTGCAATCCGGGGTAGCAAACTGAGCCTGCGGAGAAAAAATTAGGCTGGTACCACCGAACTCATTTGCGCGGCCTGGGTTCGGACGGCCTGCTGTGTTTGCGAAAACCAAACAAGTACGGTCGCGGCGCACGTTTGGCAATATATTTTGGTCAAAAAAGTTGCCGACTTCGATGAGAAATGTGTCATGCGATGGTTTTGGATTGTATTGGATGACAAAGAGCCAAGACAGCGAAGTTTCGCCAGGCGCAACTGTGCGCTGTAGGTCATCCAACACCCAATTCCAAGGGCGTCTGTGCTCAATGCTTGCCACCCAGTCGAAGCAGATGAGTGAGGAAAAATGGTATTGGGTATTGTTTGCAAACGTGCCCTTGAACATGAACACCGAGTTGCCCCGAAACATTCCCTGATAAGGCACGTTTTGCTCAAGCCATGCGGGGAAAAGCTTTGGTTGTAGCCACCGATCGATCGTCCCGTCAGCAGCCTTCGTCCAAGTGATCCCGCAGTTAATCCACTCATCATCGGCAATTTGCGGCAGTGGATTGTGATCGGTGTTGACGTGCGTCCGCGGCGACTCGGCGAGCGCCGTGAACTCCGGTTTGGTTAGCGCGTCGGCTCCGCCGATAACAATTGTGCCGACGGGCCACTCGATAGCCTCCAACGAGGCTTGCACCAACGCAATCCCATCAAGCCCAGGAATGCTGTATTCAGGAAAGACCGTGAAATGCGTCTTTGGCGCGCCGTGCTTCGCCGCACGGGCGACGTCCAATGTGGCGGTCAGAGACGCCAATTGCGCGTCTTTGGTCGCTGCTGAGCATTTGTAAGGCTCGGTGTCGGTAAGTGCGAGATAGGGTTGGGCAATGACCATTCCAACGCGATCATTGGGCAACGTGATCCCACGTGGGGCCAAGTCTATCGTTTCAACATAGATCATTTGATCAGTGTAATTCGGTCAAAGACAAAATCAAATCATGAAGTTCTAACGAGCGACGCGAGGTACCAGAAATGATCCCAAACATATCCTACCCCTCGGCCAATGCCTTAAACGCCGCCTGCGAAGGATCGCTGTAAAAATCGATCTGGAGCTTGTCGATGACTTCAGCAGGCAATTCGGCGAAGTCGCGTCGGTTTTCGGTTGGGATCATCACCCGTTTCGCACCGGCATCCATTGCGACGCGGAGCTTGTCACCGAGTCCCTCGACACGACTGAGGACGCCGTGGATGCTCATTTGGCCCAGCACAACCAGTCCAGGGGCGATAGAACGATGCAGAAGGGCAGAGATGAGGCCGATGTAGAACGCAACGCCCAAGTCACCAGCGTCCTTACCCTGCATGAGGCTGATGACCTGGATGTTGAAATCGTAGCCGCCGATGTCACGGTCGATACCGTTCTTCTTCGCATTGGTTTTCAGGTAGTCGAAGGCCATCCGCGCGCTTTCCTTGATGCCCTTACCGCTCGTTCCAACCACGTTGAATCGGTGTCCGCCAGGAATCGCATTGATCTGTATTCGGTAGAGCGAAAAGCGATTTTCCCCGCTGTCGAATCCGACTGTGAATAAGTCGCCTGGCGCGAGCGGCCCCTCGGGAATTATCTGCACCGAGCCCAACTCCTTACAGGTCACGAAGGTTTCGTCATTGGTTTGCTTATCAATGAACGAGAGATTCACCTTCGAGTATTCAATGCCGCCCATGCGCTTTAGCTGCTCTTTCACCCGGCGGCGCAATTCGACAGCGAAGCTGAGGTATTCGCGCAGTTCCTCCTTCGTGCAGTTGCCGTCCGGGTGGATCAATTTGATGAGGCCCGCCGTCGTACGAACGATTGCCTTGCGGTCGCGCTCCTCGACGTGGCTGCCGAGGGTGAAAAATCGGTCGTAGGCATCCGTGTAGTTCCGACCCCTCAACTGCGTGTGGAAAATCTCGGCCATGTAATCTGCGATCAGACCAATGTGGTTCGTGAAATACCCCGGCTGCATCTTCGGCATTTCCCAGCCCGGCAAATATGCGTGCCAGCGGTCGTGGAACGCCATGTCGTGACGGACGGTCTCCGGGAGCGCGGCGAAGAGGTGGCTGACGCGTGCCGTCGTTTCCACGTCGCCGTCCATGTTGCCATTGAAAACAATGCCCCCGTTTGCAGTGAGGGTGCCTTTGTCATCACCGCGCGAAAACGAACCCTGCTCCATGTAACCCTTGTACATCTGCTTATCGCTTTCCTGCTTGAAATTGGAGCCCGCGACTTCATCGAACGCGACGAGGTCGAACTTGAGCACCAGACCTGGCTTATCCTTCCGGTTCTTCCAGCCGAACAGGTCGGGCACTCCACCCTGGCCGCCAGACAGGAGAATCACGTAGGGTGACAGCTCGCGATAGACATACGATTTGCCTGTTCCACGCGGCCCCAACTCGATAAGGTTGTAGTTCCGCTCCACCATCGGCACGAGGCGCAGCAGGAAAAGCAGCTTCCGGCGGATGGTGAAATCTCCATGAGTAGGTTCGTATCCCATGGAGCGCAGCAGAACATCAATCCATTCGTCGCGGGTAAATGCAGCCCGGCCTTTAAGGTACTCTTCGAGGTTAGCGCTCGCGATCTGAATCGGTGACAGCCTCTCGATTACGAAGGGGCGAATGGCCCCATCCTCGCCGAGCGAATCGTCATAGGCCAACTCCACATTCGCCCAGACACCACCGGTGAGCAGGCGATCGTGTTTGTGAACAATTTCGTGGGAGATGTGAACCTTGTCCAGGCCGCAAGTCGAGAGTTTTGCCCAGAACTTCCCGCCCTGTACCTTTTCATCGAAGGTTACCGTCACAAGATCGATGAGCTTCAGTGAACCCAAGCGCTGGAGACGCGCTTTGATCAGTTCCGACTGATCCCCGTGTACGATTCGCTCAGCGATAGCGCTTTTCACCTGCTCTAGCCCGGCACGAATCTCTTCCTCGTTGATGGTCGAGCAGTATTTCCCTAGGAGATACTCAAGTACGTACACCGGTACGTTGAAGCCCACTTTGAGTTTCTTCACGAGATCCTTGCGCACAATCCGGCCGGGAAAAGCCGCCGCGAGCTTGGTGTCCAGCGCATCAAGGGTGACTTCTGCGTTCATAGTGTTAATCCCAATCATTGAGTTCGACCATTAGCGTTACTGGCCGACGTTCCAGGACTTCGTCGTTGTCCGCATCCTCGACAACTATTTCTAGTTCCGCCCCCACTGTTGCTTCGGCATCCGCGATCTTCACCAAGCCGATAGTCACAGCGACGCCGCCTGGATCGATCTGCGCCGTTCCCTTGCCTTTGAATAACGCCTTGCCGGTCGCCGGATCGCACACCCGTAGGCGCACTGTGCGCGTCAGCAGCGCCTGATCCACCGGGTTGAGAAAATCCACCTGTGTAGACGCTGGCGCAATCTCGACGCGCTGCACGAGCGAGGTGATCTGACTGATCGGCTTTAGCACCACGTCCGTCTTCTTCGCCTTACGCGGCCAACGGATGGTGACCACTGGCGTCACGAGTTCCTGTAACGTCGCACCACCATGAAAAAAGCCAATTCGCCCGTAAGTCTTGAACGTATTCACACTCCGGGGAACGCAGCAACTCAGGTCGCCACCCGGCACGGCGAGGCACAACGCGTCCGCGTGCTTCAGATCGTGGCCGACGATCGCACGGCGGGAAGAAAATAGAATTTCTCCGCTCGGCTTAACGCCGTCTTTTTCGTCGGGCGCCGGCTCCCAATGGAAGAATCCGTGGTCTGTCACCACATGCACCGTGTTGTAGCCGCCCCCGCGGAGCCGGCGGATGACCGTCGCATAACGTTCAAGCACATGGTCGATTCCGAACGGTTTGAGTTCGCAGTCGTGGTCGTCGAGTTCGTCGCCGAAGACGAACACGAGCTTGCCGAGTGCCTTTGCGTTCAGCTCTGCTGCGGCAGTGTTGTCTGCGATCTGTCGCACATTGAGGAAGCTGCCGTCGTTGAGCTTGAATTTCCCCTTTAGCCATTCTCGGCGTTGCTCAGCCTTCGAGAGATTTCCCCCGAAGCCCGGTGCGGTCACACGAAACTCGTTGTCTTCAATGGTGACGCGGAGCCCAGAGGTATCGCCTGGCAGGCAGAATGGCATCCCGATAGCCGTTAGCGAAGGCAGCGGCGCGCGGCAGGAGCTGACCTCGGCACGCCGAACGGGCTCGCCCTGGTTCAACATCTCCGCGAGCCGGCAGCCGGCGTCATATCTGCAGGCGTCGAGCACCAGTATAGCCACCGGTTCTTTCGCGGAAGCCTGCTCGGCAGCAGACCGCAGCATGTCGCCGGCAAAGCGCAGGTTTAGCGACTCTACGCCTTCCCTCGCGAGCATCTCCGAAAATACGCCATTCGTCGTGTCGAGATGACGCAGATAAGCCCGTCGTAGTTTCGCCAGGACACCCACGAGGCCGCCCGGAAGCTTCGAGTCGTCGGCAAATAGTCTTTCGGATTGATGATCCACCTCCCAGCCGCATTTCGCGAACCAGGCTACTGCCGCCGCGGTCTTTTTCCACAGTTTCTCTGTGCCGGCGTTCTGAGCGAGCGCGCCGGCCGCCGCCGCCAGGCGAACGAGCCGGTCCCACGGCATGGGCGACATGGCTCTGTTTCCCCAAAATCCTCCTGCATGCGCCTGATACGCCGTCAATTGCGTCTCGAATGCTTTGGCCAGCTCGTCGAACGTTTCGATGGAGCCCAGCTTCGTGACCTCCCGCTCGAAGTTCGCGCGCTCGACCGCGGGGGACGCGAATGGCTGAGCTGACAACCGTTCCAGATTTCGTGCCCAGAATTGTAGGCAAGTCACGGCATCCGCTTTCGGTGCGAGGTGCTCGAAAGAGCTGAGCAGATCGAACTGTTTTTGCCAGCGCCCGAGCAGCCGAAGCGCGCGCTCGCGCTGGGCACCTGGCGGAATGATGCGCGCCTGCTCGCCGGGTGGATGGTCGGGGCACTTTGCCGCTGCGTCGGTGCAAAGCAGCGAGGCCAGTGCTTGAACCCGCCACTCATCAGGTAGATCCAAGGTCGGTCCTGGCAGGCCGAAATCGTCTTTGGCTCGCCTCGCGAATAATGAAAATCGGTCCTCCTGCACTAACGGCGAGAAGGACATACCTGGCGTGGCCATCAATTCCAGCATCCGGTCGTCATCCATCAGCGCGCCCTTGGCGCTGCCCGGCGTGAGTTCCTTCCATGCAGTGCGCGGCCGTTCGAGCCACTCCTGCGTGTGCGCAGCGAGCAGTGGACGCAGCTCGGCGAGTTGTTCGGAGGATAACTCCACGCCGTAGCGGGCCAACGCTTCGGGCAAGCTCCACGTCTTCACGTCCGCCGCCCGCAGCTCGAAGACGCGCAGGTAGCCGATCTCCTCTCGTGCGCGTGGGAGCCAGATAACGCGCTGCGCCGGCGGCGCTTTGTGCAGGCGGTCACGCAAGAGCAGTTCGTGTTTCTCTTCCGCCCACAGCTCGAAATCCGCGCCCACCGCGATCCGCTCTAACAACGGCTTCCAGACGCGCTCCGGGTCGCACCAGAATACAAAATTATTCGCCGACTTCGCGCCAAGCGACTGCCGGACCTCAGCGAGCAGCCATGTCTTGAAACTTGTTTCACTCATGGACGCACGTCCGTTTGGTACGCTGGCCACCAGCCCGGCTGCGGCAGCCTGCCTTCGCGCACCCAGCGGCGTTCATCGGCGCGCCATTCGGCGCGGTCGGCGATGGCCTTGTCCACGTCCTTCGCGGCGAGCACCTCGGCGGCGAGTAGGCCGGCCCGTTGCAGTGGCGCAATATTCACGCGCACGCCGTCGTTGAGGTCCGGCGCGTACAGGCTCTCTTGCTGGATGAAATCGCGGATCGTGGCAGGAACGGCGCGGCGGCCGTCGAGGCTTGAGATTTCGTCGAAAAGTGGTGTGCTGGCGAGCCACGTTTCCCACGTTGCCAACTCCGGGGAAGACCATGTGCGGATGCGTGAAGCGAGAACTCCAGCCTGTCCGGTCTTGTCCTTGATCTCGCGTTTCCATGCCCTCACCTCTGTGCGGAGGCGCTTTTGTTCCTGATCTATTTCCGCCATGCGGGAGTAGTTTTTGCCGTCGAGCGCTTCGCATTCGCGGTCGAGGGCTTCGATCGCGCTGTTGGCGGCGGAAATACGAGCGCGGAGAGGATCGATGACGTGTGTGTCCCACACGTGCTCCCATTCAGCGCAAGCGCGGTCGAGCGCGGTCGCTGTCATCGCGTCGGTCTCGGCGCAAATCACAGTGGTGAGTGTGGTCGGCGTCGGGTCTTCGGGGAACTTCGTGGCGTCGGGAGATTTGGCACCAGCTTTGGCGCAATGGTGCGGCAGTTGGGTGACGGCGGTGGCGATCCAGCGGGGAAAATCGGCGTGATGGCCGAGGGCCAAGGAGGCGGTCTCGCAGATAGGGAGAGGTACGGCCTGCAGCGTGTCGCGGAGGCGTGCAAGCCAGCGGGCTTTCATCGCGAGCATCGCATCTTCCACGGCGATCTGGCGCAGGCGCGGCTGGATCGGCGTAGGGCCGAAGCCGGTTTCTACCACGGCTTGAAGCGTTGCGTCGAAGCCATTCAACTCATCGACGAGAACTTCTAGCTCGGCCTTACGCGCACCTTGGTCGGGAGTCGGCTTCGCTAGTGCTTCCAGCGTCCGCAGCTCGGTCTCGTGCGCTGTACGTATGACGGCGAGATAGTGGGAGCGGAGCTTCGGGAGCAGGTCAGCGTCGAGCCGGTGATAATAGACGAGGCAGGAAAAGACCCGGCCGCCCGCGGGGGAGGAGCGTCGCTGGCCTTGCTGGGCGACGGGCTGACTCTGGAGCTGCCACGCGATGGGGCGTTTCTTGAATTGGGGGATGTGCCGCGTGAAAAAGCCGCCGGCGGTCCAAACCTCCAGCGGTGCGCCCACGATCTGCTCAAACTCGGCGCGGATCGCAGCCAAGTCACCGCCGGGGAACTCCTCGCCTAGCCGCTCCAGCACGCGCGCAGCGAGCGTCGGCTCGCTTGAACCGGGCGAGAGCGGGATGACCCCGTCTCGGTCAGCCCAATGTGGCACTGGCTCGCCGGTCTCTATCTGCTTTGGCCAGCGGTGCCCGAGCAGGTGCAAGACAAGCACGGTAAATCTGTCTTCGGTTAGGCGTCTCTCCTCGGGAGGACAAGGCCAGCCATCCTGCTCGATTCCTTCCTTGAGCAGCCAGAAGACGGAAATGGGATGCAGTCCGAGCCGTTGAGACAGTGAGTCGAGGAAGTTCTCTGGCGGCAGCGGCTCTTCGGCAGATTCAACATCCTCTACATCTGCGTCGTTTGCTGCCACGACATCTGATTCATCGGTATGGTTTCCGAGAGAGTCTTCAGAACTATAAAGCTGGCGAAGCTCAATTCGAAGGCTGTTCGCCATAGGCCTAACATTCTCGGCTGCGAGCCCCAACAGTTCCGCTTGGGCGTCCTTCGACACCCTGACATCTTCAAACACGGGCAAGGTGTGCCTTACGTCTAAAGTAATCGCAAGTAGTCCGGCTGGTTTGCCGGTCGAACTGAAAATCTCGTGGCTTGATGTTCCGTCAAGTCGCAAACTCTTCAGTGCGATGCGTTCAGTTAGTGCCTCGATGCTTAGTAAGTGGGTATCAATGTTAAATACTCGCAAAAGCTCGCGGCGAACGCTGTTCCTAATACAGGAACCTTGAAACGGCAGCGGCAAATAATCCTCGTGCAATAAGTTGGAGCAATCATGGAGCGATTGCAGGGCAACGCATAACTTTGCCCAGTCGCTTATTGCCAGGTCCTGAAAGCTCGGGGTTGGGATATTCCGCACGCCAGTCATGTTGAAAAGGTTCTGCGATGTAAGCCTCGCAAGATAGCAAGCAGTGCGTGTATTCAGATAGCCAAGCAGATCATTCCTTAAGTTCAGATCTTCCACCACCATTAAGGGGCTGCCTGCATCCACTACATAGCGTGCGGCTACTTCCCTCAATGAAAGCTTGCCTCTCGCGACATACGTGTATACCAGGCCAGATCGAAAATACTTGTCGGTGTTGGTGATGTTTCGCGACCAACTCTGTCCGTGGAGCAGTTCGGTGTTGAACTCTTTCATGCGAATACCATCATGTTCCCAGTCCGCACAAAAGAACTCCCCTCTCGTCCATTTCCGAAAACCTTCGCCTTTAACAAATGGCTTCCACCGTTGATGGGCAAGGGTAGCGACTTCCCAGCCAGTGCGGATGAATCGATCGTTGTGTCCGGTTTTTAGTCCCTGTGCTGGCGCGCTAATCGATTCCACTGCCGGTAGGCTGAACAAGTTAAGAATCGGCTCAGATACCCAGAAAACGACTGGTGCGCCAGGAATCTTGCGAAAGTTCACTTGTTGGACACGGAAAGCCATTGGTGAATTATCGCGCGCACTGCAAAAAGTCCTCAGCTCTACCTCTTTTTCGGCAGCCGTCCGAAACTGAGCAAGCGAGACGGCGGTCGTCATTGCTTCCGCAGGCGGTGGACTCAATTGAAGCAAAAACATTGCTACGACTGCTCCAGCCGCCCCTTCGCTAAAAGCGTGTTCACCAAGTCGCGCGACCAAAGTGAGACGTGCCAAATCCAGAACACCTTGATCATTATCGGCATGGCGGAACCCGGCAAAGGATGGCGAAAAAAGCCAACTTTGCTGAGCAACAAATGACGCAGTCCCGCCCTCCCGCAGCAGACGCCGCGCTACAGCAATGAAAGTGACACAAAGGTCTCTTAGCGTCTCCGGAAAATGCAACGCGACGTATTCTTTGACCGTTTGGCCCATTTGCCGCGATCCCATGTAAGGTGGGTTGGCGGCGACGATGTCGTAGCGCCGGGCGAAAAGGTCGAAGAGCGCGAGGCCTTTTCGTGCGGAAACGCCGAAGAACGCGCGGAGGGAGTCGGCGGCCTCGGCTTCCTGCTCAAAGTGGGCCTTTAACCTTTCGAGCGCCCCGGCTTTCCACGCCTCGTAGCTTTCAACACCTAGTGGTAGCGCGGACTGTACGGCGGTGGCGCGGAACATATCGGGCTGCACGGGCGGTTTGGTGCCGGCGGCATCGGCCTCAGCCTTCAGTCGGCGTAGCTCGCGGTCCACCGGTTCTTCGATTTGCAGGAGCGAGCCGAGTTCATCGGCGTGCTCAAGGCCACGGAAGACCAGCTCGAGCGCAGAGCGCAGCGGTGCATCCTCCGGGTGCTGGCACAGAAAGGCTTCGAGGTGATCGCGCCCGCGAGGGAGGCGGATGTTGGTGGCGACGAGGTGATCATGGAAGGTGTTAAGGTCCGCAGCTTTCAGTTCCGGGGCGGCATCCTTCGCCTTCATCCAGAGTGCAACCTCGGCGATCTGAACCGCGCGCTCGTCGAGGTCGATCCCGAAGAGGTTGCGGTTAAGAATCGAGGCGGCAATCTCGCGCGAGGTGAGCGCGGGGTTCTCCTCGCCATACATCGCGAAGAGTAGGTCGAAGGCTTCGAGATGGAAGTGGCCGGAGCCGAGCGCAGGGTCAAGTAAGGTGACGTTCCGGACGAAGCGGCCGCTCGGCGGCGCCTCGACCGGCGCTCGGTCGGTGTCGCGGACGTAGAATTCCCAGCGATCACAGAGCCGGGACTCCGGGTGCAGTCCCATCCAGAGCGCACCGAGCGAATTCTGAACGAGGAATTTCACCATGTAAGGCTCTGTGTAGAGCTGAGTCGCAGGGATGATGTCGGCACCCTCGATCTTAGTGCCTTTCTGCGTGCGAACGGCCTCGAAGACACGGTCCTTTTCCTCGGCGTTCCAATACTGGTAGGCCCAGCCGAAGGCGTCGGGCGCGGAGAAGACTTCATCGGTGGCCGGCTGTTGCCCGCGCACGGTCTCGGTGCCGCTGAGGAGAGCGACGCAACGCTTCAACGCGGCGACGGAGGGCCGCAGGGTGATTGCAGCGGCATGCGGATCGAAAAGCGCGGGGAGTTCGGCGGTGCGTGCGGCGAATTCTGCGAAAAGGACGGCGAATAGGCCATCGTCCCCGCCGGCGGCGGCGCTGGGATCTTTTCGGAGGAAGCGGTGATGGACGAGCGAACGGCCAGCGTAGGCGGCCTTTTGGAGGATGATTTCCTCGATGATACTGCGCGCTTCCATGCAGCGGAGTGCGAGGAGGCGGTTCGCCCAAGTGTACGCGGACTCACGGACGAATTCCGCCACGGCAACTCCGCGCTCGACGCCGGCATCGGCGCGAAGCTGAAGGTAGCCGTCCACGACGATGCGCGCGTGGCGGTCGTCGTCCGAGAGATGCGGCATTTCGTCGAGCGGCTTGGATTTATCCCGATGGATACCCAGCTCCGCGAGCCGGCGCTCGAGGTCGCCGGGCCGCCAGACGCCATTTTCATCGCGCCAGCCTTCCAGCTCGTGGCGAAGGGCGAGGCTGAGCGAGCGTAGGATTTTCTTAAGGCTGGCGTCCATGACTGCGGTTCAGATGGTCTTGGTGTCGGCCGCCGCCGGCAGTGCCAGCAATTCAACAGCTTGAATAGTCCGGGCAGTTTTCTCGACAGGCTCGACCGGCCCGATTTCCCTTTCTGTACCTGCACCTAGTACCTTAAACCTGCGCGCAGAAATCAGCACCCGGGTTTCGAGTGAGCCAGCGGCCTTATTGTAGGCTTCTACCGCACCATCGAGTTTGCTGCCAACAGTGGCAAAATGCTCAGCGAGCACCCGCATCCTGTCGTATAACTCCCGGCCCAGATCACTGATGGCTTGGGCGTTCTCGGCGATGCGCTCCTGACTCCAGCCATAGGCGACAGCCTTCAGGAGAGCAATGAGGGTCGTTGGCGTGGCCAAAATAACATTTCGCCCGACGCCGGCTTCGATAAGGCTAGGATCTTGTTCCAAGGCGGCACTGAAAAAAGTCTCACCGGGAAGGAACAGCACGACGAACTCAGGGGTAGGCTGGAATTGATCCCAATAGCTCTTCGCTCCCAGTTTTGTCATATGATCCGCCACTTGTCTGGCGTGCTTCTTAAGATGCAGTAAGCGGGTGGGCTCGTCAGGGGCTGAGAGAGCATCGAGGTAAGCCTGCAAAGGGCATTTGGCATCCACGACCACATTTTTCCCGCCGGGCAATTTCACGACGAGGTCGGGCCGCAATCGGCCTTCCTCAGTGGTGACGGATTCCTGTTGTAAGAAATCACAACGCTCGATCATGCCGGCCATCTCGACCACACGCTGGAGTTGAATTTCACCCCAGCGTCCTCGAACCTGTGGCGCACGGAGCGCCTTGACCAGATTGGCAGTCTCGGTCTGAAGCTGTACTTGTGTCGTCCCAAGTGATTTGACTTGTTCGGTGAGAGTGGAATACGCGGATGTGCGTTCCTTCTCGATGGCGGCGATTTTGCCGTCCACCTTTTCGAGCGATTCCTTGAGTGGCTTGACCAGATCATCAATCGCCTTCTGTCGGGCAGTCAGGTCGGTCTGTGCGCCTTGCTGGAACCTTTCGAGCGTAGTGTTAGCCAGTTCCAGAAACGACTGGTTATTGCTCTTGAGTGCGTCGGACGATAGAGCTTTGAAGGCATCGCCGAGCTTTTGCTGGGCATCGTTGAGCAGCGCGAGCTTTTCTTCGGCAGCCTTTCGCTCCTCTTGAATGGTAGTGGTGAGCGTGGCCTGCGCCTCCTTGAGCTGGGTGAGTTCGGTGTTGAGATTGGAGAGTTTCGTCTCCTTCTCAGTTAATTCAGCCTCCAAGGTCGGAATGCGGACGCTCCTCTCTTCAGCAGTCGCACGTTTTGTTAGCTCCGACGTAAGTTCAGTTTGAAGCCGGACGCCTTCCGCGTTGCCTTTCTCAAGCGCGGTGTTGAGTCCCTGAATTTGCATATCCCTTGCTTGGAGCGTAGCGTTCAGGCCTGTGCGCAGAGCTTCACCCATGGCCGTCGCCTGATCAGCCGCCGCTTGAATCTTGCCCTTGAGGATGAACCAAATGGCGACGCCACCGACAGCAATGCCGACGGCAAGCATGACGATTTCGGCGATCATAGGAGATCCACCTCATTCCCGCTTTCCAGTTCGTGCTTAACGGTCTTGTCGAGCCGGTCGCGGATGAGATCCCACTGCTCCATATTTTCGATGCGCACAGCTTTCACGACCTCGGAGACGCGGATGCGCTTCAAGGGCTTATCAGGATTCGGCTCGGTGCCGGGCTTCGGTGGCGCGGACTTTGGCGCGCGTGTCGCGACTTCGCGCTCGATAGCGGTTGCCAGTTCGGAGACGAGACGCGTGGCGCGTTCCGGCAGGACGGAGATTCGTGTGGTGTCGGTCTCGGCGTCGAGCGTGGCGAGGAACCCGTTAAGGGGGGTGGCGAGGGATTCCTGGCACTTGGCGGCGGGCAGGCCCGCTGCAGCGAGGTCGCCGAGTAATTCAGCGAGTGCTTTATCGGCAGTGGTGCGGGCGACGGCTTTCCACTGCGTATGAAGGGCGAGCAACTCGTGGTCAGCAAGCGCCTTCGCATTGACGAGCGTCTTCCAAACCTCTGGCATGGCGACGGTGACCGCGGTGTTGGCGTCCCCCCATTGAGTAAGGAAGCCTATGCACTCGCCTTTGGGGTCGAGCCGGTATTCAAGTCCTCTGAGCAACAATGCTGCCGCGCGAAGTTCGCTGAACGATCTGCCAGATTTCTCGACGAACGCAGCATGCACGCGGATAGCGCTGGCGCATGGCTCAAGCCTTTCCTTGCAAGAGGCGATTTCGTTCACGCGATGGACGGGGTTCGTGAGGGAGAGGATTTTCTGCAGCTCCTCGCGGCCCTCGGTGAAGTCCAGCGAGAGCGGGAGTCCCGCCGGCTCGGCCCAGAGCACGACCTTGTCGGCACTGGTGAGGAGGTCGGTGGCAAGCGTGCCCATTTCCGCCGAAATGGCGGCGGGGGTTTCGTCGATCTTGCGGCGGCCGGTGAGCTTTATGACGAGCGCGCGGATTTCGGTGAGGAGGTCCGGCGAAATGTCCATCACCTCGAGGACCAGCTCGAGCTTGTCAAAGTTGCGGGAGACACGGAGCGCATCCTGCAGCTCGGGGTCGGCAGGATTGGTAAAGGGCCTTTTGTGCACGAGCACCTTTAGCGCCCCGGCCCGGAACAGGGCGGCGACGCCGACGCGAACTGCACCGGGGTCCCATCCGCATGGCGGGCGGGTAAATTCCTCGATCGCATCGTGGCCGAGCGTGCGCTCCTTTCGGCTCTGCCGCCCGGCGAGATAGACCCGCAGGGAGTCTAGCAGTGGCGAGGTCGGATCAAGTTGGCCAGCTTTGTCGAAGAGGCGCAGGTCGCGCACATCAGTAGTTAGGTCCTTCGCTCCCTTGAGCACGTCAAGGATGGCGCGCTGTTCGTTGATGATGCGGACAGGGACTTTGTCGAACTTCGGATAGAGCGTGGGCCAAAACGCGGCCAGCTCGGAGCGGAGGCATTCCGCGGCATTTTGCCCTGCTTTTGGCGCGAGTGCACGCGCCGAGCCGCGGAAGACGATGTGCGACCGCTTGAGTCCGTCGGTAATGCCCTCGTCGATCTTTCCTCGAACTTTCTGCAGGTCCACGCTCTCCCGGTCCACGGCAAGGTTGCGGGCATCGGCGGATTTGTGCGTGTCGCCTTTCCAGCGGTCTATGACCGAGCGCATGGCCAGATAGTATTTCAACTGCTCGTCGAAATATGCGACGCGGTCGCAGAGGACAAACAGAGTCTGCTGCTCGTCGGGGAGGCTGCTCGATTCCTCGAGATCGGAGAGCTTGGTGAGCGTGAGCGGGGAGCTTATGCGGACCTGGATGTGGCCGTCACGCGTTACGGGCGTGCCGTCGAATATGATACGAACGGGGAACTCGGTTCCCTTGTAGGCAACGGAGGAGAAGCCAAGGTTGTCCGTCGCGACGAATTTGGCAAGGCCGGCGTCGAGATCCTGGCGCTTCAGCTCGGCGGCTGTCTGGGCGACTTCCTCTTCGAACGTGCGACGCTCACCGGTAAGGAATTCGTATTCCTCGCCGATCTTGGCGACGAGGCGTGCCTTTATAAGCCGCTGTAACTCCGGCTCGATGTGCGAACGCACAGAAGCGAGATCGTCGGTTGTGTGTTCGACAAGGAGACGGGCTATGTTGTCAAGCGAACGCGGGATGTACGCGATCTCGCGGATGAGGAAGAGCACCTCGGCGGTGCGGCGCGTGAGCGCGGTCGAGCCGGGCACGACCTGCTCAATGCGGCTCAAGTCACGGCGCACGTCCGGCGAGACTTCGCCGCCAAACGCGAGGTTGTAATAGACCTCATCGAACGAGACGACATCCCCGACGGCTTGATCGAGATACTTGCGGCGCCCACTGCGGAGGATGTCCTGCGTTACGGCGAGCAGCGTGCGCGTAGAGCCGGAGAGCTGCTCGCCACGCCCGCCGGCGCTGCGCAGGCTCTTGATGATGTCGGGCACGAGATGCACTTGATACGGGAAGAATGGGTAGAAGGTCTGGAATCGTTCTTCGCTGCACTCCGGGAGTTGCTGGTCCACGCGAGCGAGTTGACCGAGATCGCGCAGCACGCCGGGGTTTTCGTTATACACGCGCGAGACTTCGGCGGCGCCGGGCTTGTTCTTCTTGAAAATACGATCCTCAAGCACGAGTTCGATATTCTCGGTGGTGAGGTTAAACTTGAATCGGAAGCGGCCCTCGATCTTCTTCATGTCCCCCCTGAGTGCGCGGGCGTTTTGATAGATCGCGCCCATGTCTTCGTGGGTGGTGACGAAGATCCAGATCTTGCCCTGCCCCTTGTCTGCAGCCTCTTCAACTAGTGCCTGCAAAGCGGAGAGGCGCTCCTGGCTGTCTTCTATCCACTGTCCCGATTCGTCGAGGACGAAGATCAGCCGACAAGGCTTGCCTGAGTCTTTCTGCCAGACTTCGATTTCGTCGAGTAGCGTGCGAACGAGGAACTGGACGTTGTACTGCTCACCCTGGCCAGCTTCAGTGATCGCGCGCTGGACTTGATCCGGGCTATTAAAGGCATCGGGTGCGACCTCGCACGCAGCTTGATAAAGCGCCTTGGCGTAAAAGGTTGGATTCTTCTGGATTTCTTCCCACGTTTTCTTGGCGAGCCGCTGGGCAGCTCCGTGCAGCTCGGCGAGTTTGCCGCGCTTGTCCAACTCGGCTTCGATGACTCGGGCATAGAACAGATTCGAGCCGTAGCCTTTGGACTGGTAATACTGCGAGAGAAGTAGCCTAGGCAGAGGAGTATTGCGACTGTCAGAAATTGTGTTGATATTGAATGCGAGGACTCGGGACTCGCATTGATGCAAGCTGCCAAGATGCCGAAGGATCGAGGCGTAGTGCGGCGCGTCAAGAGGCACACGTGCTTCGAATCTCTTGGCGGCGGGAACACCCGCCAATATGCGATTCTCGGCTAGTAGCGCGGCGATCTTGGCTAGATGCGATTTGCCCGAACCGAAATAACCGGAAATCCAAACGCCGATCTCTGTGGTCGCCATTCGAAAGGTGTCGGTGTAGTGTTCCAAGAAGTTATCGATGTACCTTTCAATAGTCGGCGTGACAACATAACTGCCAATCTCGGCGGCGAGTTTGTTCTCATCCTGACGCTCTGCGACACGGATTACCGGTTCGATGGTTTCCTCAATCTTCGTGTCGAAAATCTCGCGAATGAACATAAGGGTGCCTCTGTGGCTAAAGGATGTCGCCGCGATACATCAGTTCATCGCGGCAGTTGAGGAAGGAATAGACTTTGCGTTCTCGAAGAGTGCCCGGGATCAGCACGATAACAGGAACGTTTGCTACTGCATCGGCGGAATCCCAAAGCTGCTGCATTACGTCGCGCGGTCCTGCCACGGGATAGAGGGCGGCGAGTGCTTGCAAGGCAACGACTGGTCGGCCACTTGTGCCCTGTGTCGCCAGTTCTTTCACGCGCGAGGCCACAGCGTTGATCCAGAGAACAGCCAATTCCGTTTGAGGATTCGAACCCGGCATTGGACTGACCATCGCATCTACAACGTTTTCGCAACCCAGCTCATCGAGGGCGGCAGCGGTCGTTGCCAAAACGTCCACCGTTCGGACGTCAAATTCTGGGCTGAGTGTGGAAGCGAGGACATGCCATTCCTTGAGCACCGCCGCCTCTGCTTCTGGTGGATAGACAATGGCGAGAAAAGGTGCGCCAGATTTTCGCCCGATTTGGTCGTAGCGCGCTTTTATCGTGTCCACTGCCTCGCGAAGCTTCCACTGCCAATCAATCTGCCCGGTCATATGCCGACCTCCGCAACGCGAATGGGTTCGAGGATGATGGTTCGCGCACCGCGCTCAAAGCGGATCCAGCGTCGCTGAGCAAGATCTACCAGCGCTTTGGCCGTATCGTCTTCCGACCAAAGAAAAAGCCGCCAATCAGGGGCTTCAAGCGCTGCTCGTCCGTGATTTCCCTCGGCGAGCAAGACGCAGAGCAGATGAAATACTGTTTCTGGTGCAATAACAGGGCGCTGAATCTGCTTTGAATAAACGCCTTTGAGTACCCCGAAATCGCGCAGCGCCGCTAGGGTCGATTGCGCCAATTTTGTCCTCGTGCTCGACTTCCATCTGTTTACCGCCGGATGGCGGTCTGATTCGCGCTGCAGAAATTGTAGGACGTCAGTAGCCGACACCACTGCGGAGCGAGCGAGCCAGCGTTCAAAAATCGGTCGTGTCACGAACTCGAAGGTTAGACGGTCGCGCAACGCAAAATACAAATATGCCAGGGACACAAACTCAGGGGAGTTTGCTCCGGTTATTGTCGCTGCGGTAAGACCAGCCTGAATCCATGCACTTCCGGGGAAAAAGTATCGATAATGCAGGTTATCCCAAATGCGCTGCCGGTTTTCGTAAGACGCACCTGGGAACATCTGTCCCCGTAAGGCTTCTTCCCGGAGTTCATTGGGCGCTAAACTCTTCTCCCTCATGGCCTTGAAGAGAAGGAATGCCTCCTTCAACAGGGCGCCCTTCGACGTATTGCGGGAGGAGTACTCTCCGATATCTCGCAATCGAGCCAGAGAGGTTCCGTTTTCACGCACTGGGATCTTCCTCGACTATATCGACGTACTGATATGCTGACTTCGCTAACCAATCAGTCAAATTAAACCCAGTCGTTGTCGAAAGGTTTGAACTTAGCAGATAGCTAAGGACAGCGAAAGTATCGTGGGATTGGCGAAGGGGATCAACGGACGCGTGGGAAAGCCAGTATTGTTCCCAGTTGCATTGTGCCGCCTGAAACTCGTAGTCGGTCAGATCAAACTTGTTGAACACAAGCTGCGCCATACCGAACTTAGCACGTAGCTCGTGCGGCGGGCTAAGCGTAACGGTGGACGTCGTTTGCAGGTCGATGCAAACGCCGGTCTTGTAAGTCTTGAAGTCCGGACTATCCACCGGGCCGCGCAGAACGCAGGCTGACTCCCGAACGCTAGATACTAGCTGTTTTATGGTATGGCTATGATATTGCATGGTTATTTGTCAGTTGTTATTGTTTTAGTAGGGCCATTATCCCATCATAATGGCTCAAGAGATGAGCCCCTTTGTGTTGGAATAACAGTCAACTACGATACGTCTACGCTTCAACTTGTGATTAAAGGTGAGTTTCTTGGGAAACGATTCAATCGTCGCGTCGGTACGGGGAAGGTGATGTTTTTGGGAAACTCACGCGACGCCCGGCAAACGGCTAGAACTCAAGTCCGACATGCGAATCGCAGGTTGTTGTGAGATTCCCGGGAAGCGCCTTTCGGCTAGGTTGCAGTCGGGCCCGGCATGCGGGCGGCGACCGATGCGGATATCACGGACCTGGCGTTTCAATTCGTCCGTGCGGCGATGTTGGCCGGTCCCGGCTGCCACACGAAACAAATTCTACCCGGTTTGAACCACAGGAGGCCCCAGACAGCAGCCGCTCAACACCTCGCTGTTTCTGCCCCGTCAATGACCGGTGACGCTGCGTTGCCGCCGTCGGCAATTCGCGGTCCAACCGTGTATTGCACGAAACTGGCCATCAGGATTCTGGGTTACCCAACCTAGCTTGCACAGTACGATGTAGCTCCAGGACGTTGTTGGGGTCAAGTTTCCGACCCTAGATGCAAATAGCCGAAACTTTGGAGTCCATTCTCCAGTCGGATAGAGTTGTCGTGAGGAATGTTTCGTCGAATCCCGCATCATGCCGACGTGCTCAGGCAAATGGTACTTGAATACCGGGTTTGCTGATGCGGAATCAGCAATTACAGCGTGCAGGAGGATGGATTATGGATTGCCACACCATTTCGTCCTTGCCGTTTCACCTGGTAGAGGGCTTCGTCGGCACGCTTCATGAAAGCGCTGATGGAGGCATCAGTTGGTAACAGTGATGCGACGCCGATACTTGCCGTGAGTTCTACCGCTTCCGACGCAGCAGAAAGATCATGCGCGATCGCGAGGGCCGCATCGCGGGCTTTCTGGGCATCCGCGCCAGAGATGAAGCAAGCGAATTCGTCGCCACCGAGCCGACCAACGTTGTCGCGGTCGACGTTTATCGTGATGGCTTCGGCGATCGCCATGATTGCCATGTCGCCGGCGTGGTGCCCTTGCGTGTCATTGATGGTCTTCAGGTGATCGAGGTCGATGAGGAGCATGGACAAAGGGGCTCCGATGGCCCGGCAATCCGCCAGGGCCTTGGTGAGGGCCGTGTCGAATGCATGGCGATTCAACGTTCCCGTCATCTGATCATACATGGCGCGATGCTGCCAACCCCGGATTGATCGCTCCACTGAGCCAGCTTCTCCCTTATTTGTCGTATTGTGGCCTAAGAGATCGTGGGCGTGCTTGAGCGCTTGACGCACCGACTCGTCGAGGGGCAAGCCATCGCCGAAATGGAGGAGGAGGGCGTGTGCCGCCAGCGCGTCGCCGGCGCCGAGCTCGTTACCGGCAGCAAATGCCGGGGCCGCGCCTTTGCCGACGGTGGTTGGACGACCGTTGGTAACGAGCTCGGCGCCGGATTCCGCTCCCAGTGTGACCACTACGTCGCTCTTGAGAGCCGCAGCGAGCGCTACGCGATCATGCTCGCTTGATCCCACCATGCGGGCAATACGGCGGGCCTCCCGCCGATTCATGAAGACGACATCAGGTCGTGCGACCAAATCGAGCATGCGGGGCGCGGACATTTCGTTGGAGACCACGACGGCCACTGGGAGCGAGAGAGATCTGGCCTTGGCGACGATGCGCTCCATGGTCTTGGCAGAGAGGCCAGTATCCAGAATGACGCATCGCGCTTCCTCCATTGATCTAAGAATCATGCTCTCGTGTAGATCGAACAAAGCGAGAGCATCGCTGGCAATCATGCCGACCATATGCCCGTGCTCGTCCATCTGGATCGCGTTGACCAAGTCCCCTAGCTTTTGCGATCGGACCGCGAATACCCGGATCCTGGCATCTTGGAGGTACGTGGAAATGGCTGAGGCGAAGCCGGAACGGTTCAACGCAGTCAGGAGCGCCGTCGACGTGCCGCCAACTGCCAGGTCAATTGCGATGTTGGCGGCCGTACCGCCGATCTCGATGGAGGTGGACCCTTCACGAAAATGCTGAAATGTCGAGCCGGAGCGGGCTCGGGAAAGAACATTCAGGCAGGCGGCCCCGGCCACGAGGAAATGTTCCTGCGCCACGCGGGTTCCGACCTGGTCGGTATCGGCAACGCTGGGTTCTGGTCTCACGCAACTGCTTCCATAAAGCTGCCACCCCTGGTACGACACAGCGCCCGCAGATCGTCGTCGGTCGTCATCGGGCCTCGGCCGTTTGATGTACGCTGCGCTCTTCCAGTTTCTGAATGGTTTGGGCCAGCGCCATCGGATCGTGGGAAGCGCGGATCGCTTCGCGCTTGTCGATGATTTTGTCTGTCCATAGTTGGGCGAGCGCTTTGTTGATATGAGAGTTCAACTCACTACCTGTCTGGACGATCTTCCGTATCTTGTCGAACTGGCGCCCTCGTAAGGCGGCGCCCACCTCCGAGGAGTTGTAGAGGGTTTCCGTAGCCAATGCATACGCCATGCCGTCCCGCGTCGGGATAAGCGCCTGTCCGAGGACCCCGATCAGGTACAACGAGAGCGTATGCAAGCGTCCGGACTCTTCCTCCGGGGGGAAGAATGACAACAGCCGGGAGACGACTCCGTCAGTGCCATTAGTGTGCATCGAGGCAATGACGAGATGGCCGGCCTCCATGGCCATGAACATCGTTTCCGCCGTATCGTGGTCACGAACTTCGCCAATCATGATGACGTCGGCCTTCTGTCGGAGTGCATCCTTCAGCCCGTCGTTGAAGGTGTCCGTGTCATGGGGAACGATCTTCTGGGACACGGTACCGCGGCCGTTGCGAAGGTCGAATTCGTTGTTGTCTTCGACGGTGACAACGTGAAGCGGTCGGTTATCGAGGAGATGCTGAAGGATGGCCGCAATCGTTGTCGTCTTTCCTGATCCCGTCGGCCCAGTCACGATCAAGAGGCCGCGAGCGTAGCCCAGAGAGTTCATAATGGTCATTGGTACGCCAACCGTTTCGATGCTGGGCGGCTCAGGAGGATGTTTGCGGATCACGATCGAGTAGCGCTTTCTGGCGCGTGTCGTGTAGATGTTGCATCTCAGCCGGCATTGGTCGAACTGTATCGTACGTTCGAATGTTCCCCGTCGGAGGTGGTCCTCCCATTCAGGGTCAATGAGCAACAGAAACCGCTGGATGTCTTCCAGACGAGTGACCCCGAAACCCGTTGGCTCCCAACCTGAAGGGGGACGCCACAGCATTTCGGCATCCTGCTCGATCTTGACATCGGTAAAGACGGCGCCTCCGTCGACCAGGCGAAGAATGTCGTCCTCGATTGTGTTGGTGGTTGCGTCCATAGCAGGCACCTGGCGAATAGTGTTTGCCAATTGTGCTCGGCCGCGCCGTTAAGGCGCGGCCGAAAAACCCGAACAGCGAGGGGAATTTCAAGCGCTGGACCCCGGACTTACTGAACTATAACTGGCTGTCGTCGGTGGTCAGTAAACGCGTAAATCTGGTGGAGCTGCCGCAGTTTGGCTGTGGCGCATAGCGGCGCAGGGATATCCACCGCGGGACCCGCCCGCTGCCCCGCTTAGGCACGGGCGGGTCCCGCGGTGGATATCCCGTGTTCAGCGTGCTTGATGGCTATTCAAAGGAACTGGTGTTTGGTCTGCCGACGCGGAAGGGTGGCAGCGGGGACGGTGTAGTAGCGCGCCCACGGAAGATGCGGTAGAAAGAGCGCCTGCCGAATTGGGGATTCAGCATCTCCGGTCGTAGACGTAACAACCCCGGAGCGCTCAAGGAGCGGCCCGGGGTTGTTGTGGCGAGTTGATCAGTCGAACTGGGAGATATCCAGCCCGGACTGCTTCAGGATCGATGCGAATGTACCTTGCGGAAGCGGGTCGCGGCCGGCGGGAACAATCACTACCCGTCCGTTCGCAACATACTTCTTATGGCTACCCTTCTGGCTGGCTAGAATAAAGCCGTTCCTGCGCAAGATCCGATCGACGTCTTTTGACGACCAGCGCTTAGGCATTTACCGCCACCTCCCCGAACTGATATGTTCGAGGTGGTAGCTCTGCCAGACTGGCCTGGTGATCCTCGAAGTAAAGCTCCAGCGCCTCTTGAAGGTTCGCCACAGCCTCCTCTTCCGTCGCCCCATCGCTTGCCACCTCGACATCGAGGCAGCGGGCGACAAAGACATCGTCTTCGGGAAAGATCACATACTTGAGTTTACGTTCCATGGTTCCCATGGTAGCACCTACCTTTCTCGGATTCCATCCCCCAGGCAAGGCCTGCGGGGATGCAATTACTGGTTTCAGCCGGCCGGCACACCGTCCACTTCGGACAAATCCAGATCGCCTTCAATGCCGACCTCGAAAAGAACAGGGTCGCCGTTGGGCCAGCAACCCCCGTTGCAACTTGCACCATCCAAAATATCGCGGATGGTTGCCTCTGCCGCCTTTCTTGACGTCGCTTTGACACGAAGCGTGGCGAGTAGCGTGCAGTCGAACGCATATTCCTTCTCGGGCTTATTTGCGTCAGGCATTTTTCTTCTCCTGATTAAATCCACGAGGGCTGCCCGTGAGGGACAGTGAAATCCCTCTTGGACGATTGTTTATGATGAACCTAACTGACCACCTACGGTCTTTTCCCGATCGAGGTGAATTGCTGAGAAGGGCGAATGTATGACCACCCTTCACCATGAATGTCCTTCATGACCTGAACACCAAGATGGCCGAGTTCGTCCCATGCATTGCCGGCAGCCGCACCATGGATGCTTCTGATTGACAAAATTCCTCCGTGCACGTGAGCGATGAGGCCCTTTTGCCGTGCATTGTCGAGTATCCGCTGAAATCTGGGAGCGCAGGCGCCTAGTAAGGGGGCTTCCACAACTGCACGAATCAGTTCGAGATGCTTGTCCGAGACCCCTGCTCGCCTACAGGCGATCTTTTCTAAGGTCTCACGATGGCGAGCTGCGGTTTCCATGGCAACGCGACCCTCCTGATCTGAGAGCGCTACAATTTCACGCAGATTTTTCAGTTCACATTCCAAGCTCCGTCTATGCATAATGATTCCTCTTTAAACATTAGATTGCCCTTTCGGGGACTCAATTGACCCGGGAAATGCTCGACAGGCAGGCATAAAAATGCCCACCGCGCGGGGTGGGCGCTAGGGGGATTGCTGCTGCTCGGTTATCCCGCTGCGGCGACGCCTGAACTATCTCCTTGCTGCCCGGCGGGCTGCCCGCCGCCCGAACCCGCAGATGTGCCCGCGCCGGGGCCGCCGTCCGGGCTCGCCGGCGCCTGATCTTGCTTTGGCGCTGCGGGGAGGCCGGCGCGGAGATGCTTGATCGCCTCCTTGCGCGATAACGTCTGGACGCGAAAACCTTCGGCCACCCAACCGCCCACGAGAGCGCCCAGGACCTTCCGGTCTGCGGCGTTCGTGGTTACCACGCGCTCGAGGACGCCGGCGGCGTTGAAACAGCCGTGGAAGCTGTCGGCCGGGCACGCGGTGACTTCATGCCTTTCCTCGAAGGCGTGGGCTGCTGGCTTGGCGTCCGGGGTGTTGAGTTCGACCACGAGCGAGTCGCCGAGCATGGAGATCTTGCGAATGGGGGAGGGGGTGTTGTTGGGCATGATGTCCTTTCTGAGGGGGTGAGGAAGACTAGAAAAATAGCCGGTATGTGAGAAACGCCGCGGAACCCATGAGGATGGCCAGTTCGCCTGGACCGCCCGTTCGGATAGGGGTAGGGCAGTGGAACGCTTTTCTGGAGGGGTACAGTAGTGGAATCCCCGCCGGCGTGAGGTAATCGGCCAAGAGGTGGGACAGGTAGCCCAGGCCGATCGGGACTGTCCATGCGGCGGCTACCTGGGTGAGAAGGGCGGCGGAGACGGCCGCGGTGGCCAGCAGGGAGTGGGTGATACCGCGGTGGCCAAAAACAATGGTCACGGGCCACGCAATCAGCTTGAATCGGCGCCCAATCCAGCTGCCAGGGTGGTCAATGTCGGGCAGTAGAGCCCCGAGAGCCGCGAGTGCATAGTCTACCGGGTTGCCGACATTGAGTCCTGCCTTGGCGGCGGCAAGAATGACAAGCGCGGAAACGGCAACGTGCGTCGGGGCCCGCATAAACGTCCGGTGATAGCGATGATGGGACAATGATCCCGTGCGCGGGCCGTGCTACTTACCCGAAAATCCGGCCGACGAGCCCTCAATTTGGGGCGTGAGAGGGCTACTGCGGGGATTCCAGACGTTCGCTAGCTTGGGGCGTGTCGCCTTACGACGAACGTTCTCGGAACGTTGCGCCGGCGCGCGGCATCAAGGGATTGTTCCTCAATAACCATCCGGATTGCCCTCTTGGGTCGACCGCGTTGTCTCGTATTCCGGCAACGATGTTGCGACTATTTGCCGTGTTTCTTACGCGTTATCGCATCGTGTAGCTGGCCACGATCAATGTGCCGGTAAATCATCGTGGTCGATATGTCCGCATGTCCCAGATGCTCCTGCAGGATCTTAATGTCAACGCCGTCATTGGCCCGATGGGTGGCCTGAGTATGGCGTATCCAGTGCACGGATGCTTTTTCCAACCGCGCGGCCCGCTCGGGATCGGTTGCTTTCAACGCTTCCGAGGCCTTCAGGCAAATCTCTTTCACGATGCGAAGAATCATCTTGTCGGTAATGCGAGACCGGCCGGCAATGCTCAACACCAGAGGTGTTTCCTCGTCTTTCGTGGGGATGGCCGGCAGCTTCATCTCCAAGCGGTAGCGCATCAACTCGTCGAAGAGGTCGTCGGAAACGGGCACGTCGCGAGGCTTCGCTCCCTTGCCGATCAATCGAAGCCAGCGCCTGTCCTTTTCGTCGCGATGAAGGTCGGACATCGAGCCCGCGGCGATCTCGCCCCGTCGAGCCCCTGTCTCATAGAGAAGATTGAGGATCCACCTGATGCGCGCAGCGTGTTGGCGGGCGCGGGTGTCCTCGCGCGGCAACGCTTCTACATACGCCAACAAGAATTCCCAGGCATCGCGAGAAAGATAACGGTCGCGCGCCCGCATCTCGCGGGCCTCATCCGTATTCTGTTTCTCCCGGCCGATCGAGGAACCGCCGAACGGATTCCGGCGCAAGTATCCCTTGGTGTGAAGGTAGGCATACAAAGAGCGCAGAACGTTGAAAGCCTGCTCCCGGGACGCGCGGGACAAAGGACCGACGAACGGCCGCCAGGCTGGATCAGGTCTGGGTTTGCGCGGGCCGATCCACTTGTCCCGGGGCGAAGGGTTGGCGAGGAAGAGGTCGAAGTCAACCATGTCGTCGCTCGCCAGGTCGGACAACGCCTGGTTGCGCGAAGCCGCCCACAGCATGAGGCGCTCTACTTCCTTGCGATAGTTGGCGTATGTGGAGGTGGATCGTCGGGCACGTTCCCGCAACCAGGCGGTAACAGCCTCTACATCGTTGGTGGCTGAGATCTGGCAATCTTCGAATGGCGCGCGAAACCGCCCTCCGGCCGGCAAGGTCGGCAGGGGAATATCGGAAACGGTGAGGGGCTGCGTGTCTTCCACGGCAATTGAAGCGCCAGGTGATTGTTGGAGTGTACCGAAAGCCGATCGTGAATGGTCGGTCGCCGGCCCGCGGTTTATGGCGGTTAGCGGCCTCAATTTGGGTTGGTGAAGCTCAAGCGTTGTCGAAAGCCGCTTCCACAGCGGCTTTCGGGGCTTCGCCTTCGTAGAATAGTTCTCCCCAATAATCCGGATCCTCGTCGATATGCGCGGCCGCTTCTGCCTCGGACATTAGACCAAGCCGAACAATCTCAGCTTCAACGTCTTTGCACCATGCAAGGAAGGGGACACTATCGATTTTCTCCATATCAGTCCCTTTTTCTCAAACGAGCGGGGGTGATCCATCCGAAGACTTCAGAAATGGCGCCGCAGATTTGTCGTAGCTCACGTAAAGGGGATGCTTCGGTTCGCCACTTAAGTTTACCGCCAATGCGTAGGGAGTTATGCCGGCCCCCTCAAGGAGCATGCGGACGGCTTCACTTCGCCTCCTCAGCTTGCCGTCGTCGCCCCAGGCGCAGATCACCATCCCAGAGGACGCGCAGGCGGCGAGGATGGCCTGGTCATTCTCCGGCCCGACGGGATCCTCGAGCGATTGCAGAACAATGGGGCGCGTGGAGCGGAAGGCGAAGATATTCACGACCTCGAGTCCTCCGAAACCCATCGCCAGCGCCCGACGCTGGCATCGCTCGACGGTTGGATCATTGGACACGTCGTCGGCCGTGGAGGGGTTCAACATCAGGAAGCATAGCGTCGGCTTTGCTCTGTTCCAGTATCGCCACAAGCGATAGCGGTAGCGTTGGCACTCGGAAAACACCGCGCCTGTTTCAGTGAAGAGGTCCGACATGATTTGTTGCCCTATTCGGGTCAGTTGCTCACATGGACATTATTGCTGGGGACCGGCCGAACGGCTTCGTTGATCGGCGCCCGACCCGCGGTTGAGTGAATTCTGCTCGTAACCAATCTGGTGGTGCTGCGCGATGGAAGCGAACGGATTGCCAGTAGATCCGAGCGCGGGCGCGCACAGCTTCGCGGTGGTAGCGCCAACCGGTCGATGAGTGCCGCCGGTCGAGCTCCGCTTCGTCAGCCCATTTGATGACCGTCGCAGCGGAGACTCCCGCTTCACGGGCCGCATCGCTCTGACGTAACCAGTCCGCGCTGAATCGCTCTCGATTGACAGGCTTTTGCCGCGCAGTGCGCAGTCGTTCGAACATTGCCTCGGTGATATATACCCGTCGTCGGTCCCAAGGGGCCTTTGATACCTTGATCGTGCCATCCTGCTTTCTGTCGAGGACCCACTGCACGTTCGTACCCAGCTTTTCCGCCGCTTCCTCGATGCTGTAGCCCTCGTGTGACTCAAGGCGCTTGATAACTGCCTGCACGGTCATCAAGGGGATCCCTTTGGCCTTCCGCCAATCGACCCCTTCGAGCAACCGGCGCAGTCTCGGGACGGTCACCCCGACGCGGCGTGCTGCGTCTTCTTCGGTAACGCCGATCTTCTCCCGCAACTGCCCGCATTGGTGCCGGGAGACGTACTCGATGCCTCGCATAGTCCCGTCGGTTCCAATCTTGGAAGTCAACTGCTTGCTGGAGATGAAACGGCGCAACTCGGCCAGGGTGAACATATACTGCTCGCGCGCCGTGAGCAAGGATATCCAGGACTTCGTTCCAGCGCCCGTCGGGCACTTGCGTGCGCGCCATCGCGTGGCGTCAGTACGTGAAACGTACTGCGTACGGCCGAGTAGGGTTGTATTGAGCATCCCGTTCCGGATGGCGTACCGAACGTAATGGGTGCTGCAGCCCGCAAGAGTGGCAACTTCCGAAATCGTGAGTCCGGGCGTCCACTGGCGGGTCAGGTGCCTCTTGGCGCCGTGGGCGAGTCCGGGATAGCGGGCCGCGTAGTCGTCGAAGGACGCCGGGGCGCCCTTTTTCCCCCAGATCTCGGCGCACGTCTTGCAGGAGGCCGGATGCTGTCGCTGTTGGAAGAGCTTGAACGTGGTTCGAAGATTGTCGAGATACTTGCCGTACCAAGGCATCGGCAATCCAACCCGCCGG
>Ga0172380_10000565_pt1 | contig 70223 bp, 52 predicted proteins | sample Leawe162metaG_FD_119747 | JGI IMG/M metagenome (GOLD analysis project Ga0172380, IMG submission 119747) | Leachate microbial communities from a municipal landfill in Southern Ontario, Canada - Leachate well 162 metaG | ecosystem: Engineered > Solid waste > Landfill > Unclassified | place... | reverse complement strand
GCTACAACTGGCGACGTAACTGCAACTGCAGGTAACATCGTTGCAACAGCTGGTGATGTAACTGCAAACGGAAACGTAACTGCTACAACTGGCGACGTAACTGCAACTGCAGGAAACATCGTTGCAACAGCTGGTGATGTAACTGCAAACGGAAACGTAACAGCTACAACTGGTGACGTAACTGCAACTGCAGGAAACATCGTTGCAACAGCTGGTAGTGTATCTGCTTTTACAACTGTAACTGCTGGAACTGGCTTAACTGTTTCTTCTGGTAACTTCACTTTAGGTGCTGTTCCTGTTGATGGTATTCAAACTACTGCTCCTTTAGCTTCAGACGCTACTGATTTAGTAACTGAAAAAGCTGTGTTTGATGCATTAGCTTTACACACATTACAAACTGCTTACAACAATGGTAGCGATATAGTTACTGCTGGTGGCGATGCAATTGACTTTACATTAACTAATGGTGCTTTCAATGTAAACACTACAGCTGGTAATAACTTCAACGTAAACGGTGCTGGTACTGCTGACTTTGCTGCAAACTTAAATGCAACAAATGGTTTAGATGTAACTGGTGCTAACTTAACAGTTGGTGGAGCTAATTTCTCTGTAACTCCTGCTGGTGCTTTAACTCAAGCTGGTGGAAATGTTTCATTCGGCGGTCCTGTTGCTGCTACTAATACACTTGCTGTAACTGGTGGTGCTAACGTTGCTGGTGGTGTTAATGTATCTACTGGTGGTGTTACTATCGTAACTGGTGATTTAACAACAACAGCTGGAAACGCAAATATTGCTGCTAATGCTACTGTTGGTGGTGTTATTGATGCAAGAAGTACAATTGTTAACTCTCTTGGTGCTGTAACTGTTAATGATGATCTAGTTGTAACTGGTACTTCTGACCTTCGTGGTGCTGTATCTAACACAACTGGTAACGTTGCTGTTAATGATGGTGTTGTTGTAACCTTAGCTGGTGCTGAACAAGTTAACGTTAATGGTGCAGGTTCTACTGCAACTCCTTTAACTGTAAGTTCAACTGCTAACGTAAATACAATCAACGCTAGTGGTACTGGAACTGCTGCAACTTTATCTGCTGCTAACACAGGTGCTGGAGCTGCTGCTTCATTCACAAGTGCTACTGCTGGTCCTTCTAACGCAACTGTTGTATTGAACAACTTAGAAGGTTCAAATGACGCTTATGCTGTTTCAGTATCTGACGGTCACGTTCAGTATTCTTCTGAAGCTTCGGCTGCAGTTGGTGCTGCTATAACTGTTGGTTCTAAAACAATGATTAGATTAACTGGTACTCATGCTGGTTCTGCACTTTCTGCAGGTTCTCAAATCGGTCAAATTCTAATTATTACTAATGAAGATGCTGGCACAATTAACATCACTGGTATATTAGGTGGTGCTTATGTTATGCCTGCTGAAAGTGCTTTACAATTAGTTTGGAATGGTGCTGCTTGGGTAAGATTCCAATAATCTTATAAAAAGCTATCCAAACAGATTAAATTTCAAATCCCGCTCAAAAGGCGGGATTTTTTTTTGTTTTATTTTTCTCCGAATAGAAGTATATTTGTATATAATAAATTACTAATGGCGATATGAAATATATAATAGCATTATTATTGCTTGTAACCTGTGCTTACTCGCAGAAATTAAGAAATATAGAAGATACATCACTAGAGATATACTACCCAGATGATTACGAAGGGAACAAAGATGAAATCTTTATATTCGCATACACACAACCCGATATAAAAATAGATGTACTTAGAACTTTACCAACTGAAGGTATAGTACCAATACAAAAAGAAGTGAACCTAAGAAAGTTGAAACAAACGGATAGTACTTACTATATACTTGGAAAGAACAATTCACACGATAAGATAGTACTGACAGGCTTACTACCCAAATCATATTTTATATTACGTTCATATAGATATGTGAATGGAGAATATATACCGACTATGCTTCACGGTACATTAACCAAAGCCACAGAGCCACAAGAAAGCCCCGAGGGCATTATTTTCAAGAATACTGATACAGATCATCTATTTATAACTTGGAAGGACGCTATCAATTCAGAAGGTTCCTTATTGCTAGTTTCTAAAGACAAGCCGCCAATACCTCCAGTCGATGGAGAGGCATACCATCCATCTTTGAAATATGGTACAAGTAAAGCGGTAAATGATGGAGCTACATATTCACTCTTTTCTGGACGTAAAGATTATAGTGAGTTTATTAAAATAGATAATTTAGAATTTGGGACTTACTATTTTCAAGTTTATTCTTATAATGGTGATAAGGAGTATATTAATTATAATATAAATCCTGGTCCAGGTAATCCGCGAGAAGTAACTATGAAACTCGCAGCACCCGAAATGGATGATTTTGATTACTTAGAAGAAACGATAGAATTAGAATGGACAGAAGTAAAAGGAGCTGAAGTATATGAGCTTCAAGTTGCTTTGGATCCAGAGTTTATAACTCTAGTAGAAAACTATGAGCTAATGGACGTGGGTAAAACTACTAAATTCGAGATGTATGCTGAAAATGCGGAACGACACTATTACGTACGCGTTCGTGCTAGAAATGGAAGAAATATATCACAATGGTCAAACATAATGGAAATAGAGGACTAAGATGAGCATAGAAATAAAAAAAGTTACCGATGCATCGGGTAAGAAAAAGTTCGTCAACTGTCAATGGAATTTTTATGAGGGTAACCCGAATTGGGTAGCACCTATAAAAATGGATAGAATGAAGCTACTTAATGAAGATAAGAATCCATTCTACAAACATGCAGAAATACAATTATTCCTAGCTTACGATGGTAAGGATATAGTCGGCAGAGTAGCTGCTATAACTAATGATAATCATAATGCTATCCACAAAGACAAGGTCGGATTCTTCGGTTTTTTCGAATCCACTAATAACCAAGAAGTAGCGGACAAGCTATTCGATGCGTCAGTACTATGGCTCAAAAGTAAGGGTATGACAGATATACGAGGCCCTGTGAATCCATCAACGAATGACGAAGTTGGGTTGCTAGTAGATGCGTTTGATCTGCCACCAGTTATTCTGATGCCGTATAATCCCCCGTATTACCAACAATTAATAGAGAATTACGGGTTCAAAAAGGAAAAAGATTTACTCGCATATATCTTGCATCATGATACTTACGCAAGCGAAAAGCTGACAAGAATGCAGCAGATAGTCCGAGATAGAAAGGGCATCACTATAAGAGCGTTGAACTTCAAGGATGCTAAACAATTCAAAGCAGACGTAAAAACTCTGAAAGAAATATACAATGCAGCTTGGCAACCAAATTGGGGTTTCGTGAAGATGACAGATGCGGAGTTCGATTTCCTAGCTAACGATTTGAAAACAATAGCCGAGCCGAAGCTAACAATAATAGCAGAGATAAAAGGCAAGCCAGTTGGCTTCGCACTCTCGCTACCAGACATCAACCAATCGCTTATCTATAATAAGAAAGGCGGGATATTGGGAGCTGTGTGGTGTTTACTAACTAAGAAAAAGAAAATAGACCTAACCAGAATCATCGTACTAGGAGTATTACCTGAGTACCAATCTTCTGGGATAGACGCAGTCCTATACCACGAAATAGGCGAAACTGCCTTCGAATTGGGAATGCCAAAAGGAGAAGCATCTTGGATTTTGGAAGATAACGAGATGATGAAACGAGGGTTAGAAACGACTATGAAAGGCGAAGTTTACAAAACGTATAGGATATTCCAGAAAGCTATATAAAAACGCAGTGAAGCAGCTTAAACGGCTGGTAAATCTCTTTCTCTGCTAACCAAGTGAAAGGAGGAATCAAAAGGACGTGGCTTTCTCAAGATTACTTATTTTAACACAGAGACCACGAAGATTTGTTTTCCTAATTTTTCACACAAAGGACACAAAGTTCTCGTCACTTGAGAGGGCACGCAGTGTCCGAAGAGTCCAGGAGAACTCCGTAGGAGTTCAATATTAGTAGCAACTGATGACCAACCTAACACAACAACTCCGATAGGATTTGAATAGCATATATCTAAACCTTAGCTCTTTTAGATAAGAACTCGCGGAGTGCCTTGTCAAATGGGCCTGAGGTAAATTTTGAGCTAAATTTAGCTAAGCCAGAAAGTATAATTAGATAATGGAAATATATTTCATTGTTAATAAAATGAATATTATTATTTTTGTGAATATTAGACAATATGCTGGTCACTAAATTATTAAACAAAATGTTAAAAATAATGACTTATCCAATTGGGTTTTAAAATTAACATTCAATTTTCTGCTTAAAATGTAATTGACAAAATGAGACTATTGAAATACCAAATTATCCTCATGTTTTTGATAGGTATAACACCTAAACTGTTTTCACAACCAATGTTGTACTATAATGGTCAAATCTACACTTCCGATACTAATAATCTTTATATAAGCTATTTTATTGTTGAAAATGGAATCATCATTGAAACAGGTGATACAATTTCAGATGAACGTATAGCCGGATTTCAAAAGTCAGAAAATCTGATGGGTAAGACAATTATCCCTGGGTTTATTGATAGTCATATTCATTTTATAGACGGATCCTTAGGTCTAAATCAAGTCAGTTTGGTTGATGTGAAAGATTCGGTATCATTGGAGGAAAGAATATTAGAAACTCTCGGGAATAGTTCGGATGGTGTTTATGTGGCTAGGGAACTTTCCTCTTATGCATTGTTAGGGGTATCAAACCCGTTAAAATATTTAGATTATATAAGCCCTGAATTCCCCGTTATAATTTTTTTGAAAAGTGGTCACGCAGCAATTGCCAATTCAGCAGGTATGAACAAACTCGGCTTTAGTGAAAAAACTAAAATAGCTGATGGTCTATTAGGACTTGATGAAACAGGCAAATTAAACGGATGGCTAATGGAAGCAGCTGCAATGGAAGCACTCAAGAATATTGGAGAAAAATATAAGTTTAAGACATTAGAAAAAGCTATTTTAACTGGTCAGGAACTTGCCTTATCTTATGGCATCACAACCATAGGTGACAACACATTTTCTCCATACAATATGAAGATTTATCAGTCGATGCAAAGAGATGGAAACCTTAAATTGAGAATCTGGACAAGAAGCTATGGGCGTATTCCACAAACAACAAATCTGATGGAGCCAATGGGACTAAAAAAACTTGGATTTATAGGGCCTCAAAATGATTACAGTCGTGTTCACTATCATCTAAGTAAGTTATTTACGGACATGTCGTTATCTGTTCCAATTGAAATCGCTGGAAATATAGAACCAGGTGGGGAAGTGTACTTAAGCAAGAATGAAATTGAAAACTATTTACTCCTTAGTCCTGAAACCACATTTGCATTTCATGTTCAGGGAAAACAAGGATTGCAAAATATAATTGACGCACTAATTGATTTAGGTGCAAGAAATAATAACCGCAGACATGTAATTGATCATGCTGGTTATTGTACAGAAAAACAATTAGAACAACTACACAATTTGGGCGCGTCAGTTACTATTCTTGCTTCACAAACTTTCGATTATCCCAGTCTTATTAAAGAATACAGCAATAATAATGTAAGCTTAATAGAAGATGATTTATTAAATGTACGACAAAAATTTAATATTTTACATGGGGCTTTAACAAGTGACTTTCCATATGGGATGGACACGAGTTTTATACAATACCCAAGTATTGATGGACTAAGCCCACTTTCGAACATGGCTATAAATATAACTGGAATGTTTCCAGATGGGAGTGAAATAAATGGATTTTCAAATAAAACAATTTCTGTATCGGAAGCAATACAATCTTACACTACGAATGGTGCATATGTACTAGGGGAGGAAAATTTTCTTGGTAAAATATCAAAAGGCTACGCTGCAGACTTCATCATATTAAATCAAAATATTCCTTTTACAAATCCAATGGAATTATATAATATGGAGGTATTACAAACTTATATCAGTGGCGAAAAAGTTTACGATAGAATAGCCCCATTGGAATCGTTACAAGAAGGCGAAGCAATCTCACCTTATGATTATACAATTAGCCCGTTGTTTGGATATGATCCAACTGTAGGTTTTATTTTTGGAGGTGCAGGGTTCGTTTTCCCTTTAAAAATACCGGGTAATTATGGAGACTTACAAATAATGGCTTCATCAAATGGAAATTTCAATATTCAGGGTGTTTTCAAAAGGTTTGAAATATTTAATAATGTTGATTTCAAATTACCAGTAACCGCTAACAATTTTGTGCAGTATTATTATGGTGAATTAGACACTACAAACTCTTCGAATTATAAAGTACTTTTTTCTGATAGAATTTTAATACGACCAGAATTTTCATTCTCACTCAATGATGCCTTCCGCTCTTCGTTATTTGCTGATTTTAGATACATAAATGAAACTAATTTAGAAGATAATAAAGGTAACCAATTAATAGAAAGACTAATGCCAAATGAGACGTCATTGGGTTTAGGAATGGGATTAAGTTATGATACTAGAGATAACCCCATTTCCACAAAGCTAGGTTTCTATGGTGCCGCACAATACATCAATGTATCTAGTCTTGGACAAACGAATAGCATAAACTCGAATTTGTTTATAGCTGACTTTCGATATTTTCATTATATTTATAACTCTAAATTTGTATTGGCTACTCGTTTTTCGGCAGGTGCTTTATTTGGTAATCCAGGATATATGTTCCGCTATACATTAGGTGGAGCAGAGCGTTTAAGAGGTTACTATACTAATAGGTTCAGAGGTGATTTGTTTTACTCTGCACAAGCTGAATTCAGATTCCCATTGTATAAGAAGTTCTCAGGGGTTTGTTTTATTGATGAAGGTGATATTAGTGAGAAAAGTCTTGATAAAACACTAGTAACTTTTGGTGGAGGTGTTCGCTTTTCAATTAATTCAAATGTTGTATTAAGACTCGATTATGGTATTGCGAAAGACCAAAATGGAGTATTCTTCACTTTCGGTGAAGCATTCTGATATTAATCAATATTATGAAAATTGAATAATGAAAAAGGAATATTTGGGCATAGTGAAGATATCAATATCATTTCTAATAATGTTTGTGTTATATCATTCTGCAGAGTACATGATTCTTTTTAAAAATAGTATCGAGGGGTTTTTTATATTTCAATTCTTTTTTTTTCTATCAGCATGGCTTTTAGGAAATTGGAATCAAAAAAATGGATTTGATTTTTGGGGGTTATCATTCTCAAAATTTAGAATAAAACACCTACTAATCGGGTTATTTTTAGGTGTAATGTTATATGCCTTTCCGTACATTTTCTCATTATTTTTTGAAATAGAATCTATATCAAAAGTTCCGTTATGGACTGATATTTTGAAAACAGGTATTCCATTTTCTTTTGGTTTAATCTTTTCTTCTTTTTCAGAGGACGTTTTAACAAGAGGTACCGTTTTTCGTCTTTATAATAACAAAATTAGTTCTAGTTTGATTATCATTATCTCTTCATTGATATATGTATTAAACCATATTTACAGACTAAATGCTGGAATTGAGACTTTTGTATATCTGTTTTTGCTAGGTGTTGTATTGACAATTCCATTAATAATTACAGGAAATCTATGGATTACTGGGATAATGCATTGGTCTGGAAATACTTTCTTTTATATTTCACATGAAATTATTTTGATTAAACACAATCCGATTTACATAAATCCAAACCTCATATCTATCTTTTGGATTCTAATACTAATACCAATTGTATGGTATTTAATCAGTAAGTTTAAATCTAAATTAGTTTGATAGGATATTATCTAATTAATGAGATATTCAATAAATCGAATATTTATTTTCGCAATTTTTTACTAAACCTTAGCTCTTTTAGATAAGAACTCGCGGAGAGCCTTGTCAAATGGGTCTGAGGTAACTACTAAGTTGTAATCCACATTCTGACTGTAGCATACATTCTTTATTTTACTAATGAAATCTTGCATAGCATTTTGGTAAGACTCTTTTAGCTGATGACTGTTTGTTACCATTTCCTCTTTGGATTCTAAGTCGATGAACTTAGCTGAGCGCCCGAAATCGAAATCTAGTTCTCGTGGGTCTAGTAGTTGGAATAAAATCACCTCGTTCTCTTTGTGGCGGAAGTGTTTCAGAGCTGAGCTAATCGATTCTATATCATCGAATAAGTCTGATATTATTATTATCAGCCCACGTCTTTTTATCTGGTCTGCTAATTGGTCTAGAGCAGCTGCCGTGTGCGTCTCATCAGATGTCTCTATGCTTTCTAGTGACTTTAGAATAAGGTTCAAGTAAGAAGGTTTTGATTTTGCAGGTAGATACGTCTTCACTTCCTTATCGTAAAGTGCCAACCCAACAGAATCGCGTTGCTTCATCATCATATAGCCAAGTGATGCAGCCAAATAGGATGCATACTCAACTTTAGGTATATGCCCTTCGGAAGCAAATCCCATAGATGCAGAAATATCAACAAGTATAGTTGCACGAAGATTAGTTTCTTCTTCGTATTGCTTCACGTAATAGCGATTTGAACGCCCATAGACCTTCCAGTCTATGTTTTTTACCTCATCGCCAGCTCGGTATGGGCGATGTTCGGCAAACTCCACACTGAAACCATGGTACGGCGATTTGTGCAATCCCGTTATGAAACCTTCGACTACCATACGTGCTTTTAGGTCTATGCCCTTTAGCTCAGCAGTTGCTTTGGGGTCTAAATACTTTCTGTGATCATCCATAGGCGATTAGACGAATTTTGGTGCTATAAGTTGCATGTTAATATTGATTTTAATTATTTAGGAATAAATTTATTTCAGCTAATGTTTTATCAAATTCTTCTTCTTGTAAGAAATGACCACTTTCTAACTCAACAGCTCTAGCGTTCGGGAGTTTAGTTCGCCATTTTTTTAGGTATTCGGTTGTAAGAAAACTATCTTTAGTTCCCCAAAGTATTAACCATTTTTTATCGGATATATTATCCAAATTTTGCCATTGTTTTTCATACCAATCTGATGATCCAAGTAGCGATTTGGCAAGATTATAAGTCGAATTTCTAGAGCTACTTTCTAGAAATGGCCCAATATATTGACTATGTAGTTTCTTCGTTAAAAGCCCGTTATTATAGAAACCTTTTTTCAATAATACTTTTGCCGAAAAATTCAACTTCATATACATGAATTTGCCGATAAAGCTATTTATCACTTTGTCTATCTTCACAACATCTTTGTTAGATTTCGTTTCCCAAAGCCAAGTGTTAAACATAATTATTTTTGATATTCTATTGTGTTGAGCAATCGCTGCTGACAATCCTATAGGACCACCAAAATCATGTACTACTAAGTTGATATTAACAAGACCCATCTTCTCCATAAATTCAATAAGGTTATCCGAATGCGACTGAGGAGTGCCATCAAACCTTATTTGATTTTCTGAAAGCCCAAAACCAAGATTATCAATAGCAATGCATCTATTTGTTTTAGAAAGTTCTTTTATATAATTCCGATAAAGAAATGACCAAGTTGGGGTTCCATGGACAAAAAGAACTATCTCGCCAGCCCCCTCATCGTTATAGTGCATACGCCCATTTTTTAAATCAATAAACTTGCTTTCAAAAGGATACTCGGATTTATCCAACCATTTTTCAGAATTATTACTTTTCATTTATTACTTAGCCCTATTTTTTTAATGCAATTTAATACATGAGAAATTTAGGTTTCTTGGTATAAACTAATAATTTACATTTTCGAGATTAATTTGCTTAGGTTAGTAGGATGAATTCTCAAATACGAAGCTATGTCTTTTTGATTTACTAATTGAAGTAGTTCTGATCTTGTTTCGACAAAAGAACTAAATCGTTTATTGATATCAAATGAAATCATCTCATAATACCTATTTAGTATATCTACTAAGATCAGTTCTGTAGCTTTCCTGAATAGAGTCTCTATAGGTCTGTATTTTTCAAGAAGTTCAATGTGCTTAGAATACGATATTCTCAGAAAAGTACTTTCAGTAATAGTCGCAAGAAAGTACTTGGAGGGTGATTGAGTGATAAAAGATTCGGGAATTCCAGTGAATGATGGAGAATAAGTAAACTCTATAATTTCTTCTTTTCCTTCATTTATGTAATATGACTTTTGTACACCACTTTTCACAAAATATAAGTATTTTTGTACTTCATTCTCCCATGTCATAATAGTGTTTTTAGGAATGCTAACCTCCTCCCAATGTGAAATATATTCATTATAAATATCATCACTTATAGGATGAATCATATCAAAATATTCCTTTATCATACTGACAATATCTCTCTATCTCCTATAGTTCCGGAACTTTTTACTCTAGTGATTATCTCTTCTAACTCTGCTTTTATGGACTGTATATCTGAATAAGAGAACCGTACGAATAGAATTATCATTTTATTTACTTCACCCTTATTTATAACTATTTCGGTTTGCGAACGATCTATACTCTTAATATCTGAAATAGAAATAACTTGGTCATTTTTTTCATCGTAATTATATAGTTTAATAGCATTTTCGGTTATTTCTAAGCTCATTACTAATTCTTCTTTCGGCATTTTCGATAAGAAGAACTCTAAAATTCCGAAAAACAGAATAGTCCAAAATATTTGTAATAAAGCTTCATAAAAATCAAACACGTAAAAATCAAACGCTGTTATTAGTACAAACCCTATACCTAAGGTTAGAACCCTATTTTCTCTTTTACTAAAGAAGTATTCTTTCTTTTGTCCAGCTATGTAGTATTTCATTGTGTTTACCTATTTATCGCCTTCTTCTAGCCAACTTCTATAATACTCTTCATCCTCGCAATCATTCACATTGTAAGTAGGGTACAGGGCTCCGAAAGTATCGAGCATTATAGCATATTCTTCCGTTTCTTTTACTCCAATTGATGCTTCTGTTTTACCAGGTTGAGGGCCATGTGGTAATCCAATTGGGTGTAGAGTAATAGAACCTTCGACTACTCCTGTTCGTGACATAAAGTCACCTTCTACATAGTACAGCATCTCAGCACTATCCACGTTAGTGTGGAAGTAAGGAGCGGCTATAGCATCAGGATACCAATCGAATGGACGAGGATTGAAGTTACACAATACGAAATGCTCTGTATTATATAGCAAATGAATAGGTGGTGGTAAGTGAATACGACCAACTTTAGGGTGATAATCACGAATATTGAAAGCCCAAGGGTAGTGATAACCATCCCAACCAACAATATCGAATGGATGATAAGGATGTACATATTCGTACATTTTTTTACCAGCTTTTAGTCTGATTATGAACTCGCCTTTCTCATCGTGAACTTCTAATCTCGATGGGATTTTGAAATCTCGTTCTGAGTAAGGAGCATCTTCACTACACTGACCGTATTGGTTACGATAATGCTTTGGAATTTCGAACGAAGAAGAGGATTCTACTATAAATAACTTATTGTCCTTCAAATCATCAAATACCATTTGGTGTACTGTTCCCATAGGGATAACTATCTGGTCACCTGCTACGAAATCTATAACTCCATAATCAGTTAATAACTTCCCACTACCGTGATGTACGAATACAAATTCGCTAGCATAAGCATTTTTATAAAAGTCTTTTGGGTTCTTATTCGGGTGTGCTGTATATACAACAACATGGTCATTGCGTAAGTATGGAATACGCGAATCGAAAAAATCACCGTCTTTTTTCAGCTTATCAGTATAGAAATGTATATGTTTTACCGGTGGGTCTTCCCAGAGCTTCAAATCAATATCTGGGAGCTCATTTATCCTAAGTACTTTCGTAGGAGGATGTATATGATATTTGTTGCTATATACATCGGAAAATCCTTTTGTACTTACTAATTCTTCGGTGTATAGACTACCATCAGTCTTTCGGAATGCTGTGTGTTTCGGGCTGGGCATAATCCCAAGTTTATGATAAAACGGCATTTTTAAGTTTCTCTATTTTATTTGATTTTAATTTTACTAATATAATAATTATTTAGAGACAAGAAAGTGTTTTTTATTGTTTAAGTTTTTCAACTACTACATTCTACAATCATTATGACTTTGCATTTTTGTATTAACTAAGTTTTTTAGTAGAATGTCTAATTCTATATCAAACAATAATATATTCAACCAAACCTCTTACTAGCCCACGTCCATAAATCCTTATTATCAATAACCTCATATCTCATCTTATCTGACGGATATTGAGTTATACTTTGTTCTATTTCTTCTTTGCTTTTCAGATTTGATAGCCAGTATTTCTCATCTTCTTTAGCCAATATGACTGGCATCCGTTTGCGGTTATTGTGGACATATTCCATTAACTCGTTCGCTTCAGTAGTGAGTATGCTATAAGTGTGTAGTATTTCACCTGTACTTTTGTCTGTCCAATGCTCGTAAATACCTGCGAACGAAAAAATTTCTTGATCGATTGTCGAAACAAAATGTGGTATTTTTTCTTTTCCTTCATGCCTCCATTCATAAAACCCAGAGGCAGGAATTATACAGCGTCTGGTTTTAATTGCATTTCTAAAAGATGGTTTTTCGAATACTGTTTCTGAACGAGAATTCCCAGTTTTCTTACTTATATCATCAGCGTCTTTTCTTGATTTTATCCATGATGGAATTAGACCCCAATTATAATAGCTAATGCTATCGGGTTCCTCTGCTGTTATTATGGGCATACTTGGGTTAGCAAATGCATTAGCGTGGAATACGGACTCGAAATCGGGAGGATTAGTTACTCCAAATCGATTACCTGTTTTTATTTTATCTGCAATATAGGCATAGTGAAAGCACATTATGTATTGTATTCATAGTTATGTAATAACACAAATATACTAAATAATGGGTGATAATATCATTTTCTTTCTGCTAGCAATTGGTAGAGTCTTGTGTTTTTGAATCTTTCCCATTCAATACTTTTCATATAAGTTGTATCTTTTATACTGATATTGGGGTCTAGAGTTCGGCGAGGTCTTGGTTCGCTTGGGTCTGGGATTCTTCTTCCGAACAATTCAATACTTGTTTTAAATGATTTATGGTCTTCATTCTCTGAAATACGTATTTCATAAGAGTCGAATATATCCTTCAATATGCTGTCTTTCTGCGAGTTATTATACTTGGAAATCTTGTATTTTATAACATCTTCAATTGCTTCTACATCGTGAATTGTAGCCATGGCAAAAAGAGTAGGCATTGCATACATATTGTCCAAATAAATATAAAATGCGGTATCCAGTTTGTTCAGTTTATAACTCAGATTGAAAATCTTGTTGTTGTATAATTCCAAATCTTCCATAAAACAATTCATACAACCTGTGGTTATGAGTTGCTTTTTTCGAGTCAAACAAAGATCTAATGCTTCATCTAACCTACCAGTATTTTCATAGATTTCAATATTCACATGTGTCAGTCTGTTTTTGCTATAATTGTGTCTATTTACAACTATGGTATCTACTGAACTAAACACCCACCCATTACTTAGGTTTATATTCTTATATTCCTCAAAGTTAGTCTCTGTGTTTAAATAGTCTTTATCATCAAGCTGTTTACTAGCAATTTCAATTATCTTCTCTGCGTATTCTACATTGTTATTCGTTAACTCAGCGTACTCTTTGTAATACTCCAAAGCTCTCTGATAATCTCCTATTTCCTCATGAGCAATTGCTTTGCCCTTCACATCTTCAATCGTGTAGAAATACCACACCAGTACTGCGGAAAGTATAATTGAAAATATGAGAATTGCATTTTTCATAGCAAATCAACTATGGAATCAAGTATTTTTACTGAATCCCTTTCAATTCTGGAAAAGGCAAACCATTTTTTCCCCAAATCTTTTAGCGAAGCACCTATGTGAAAAACATCCTCTTCGTCAATTATTAGAAACCTGTCATGTGCTTTAGCAAAATGTACCACTTTGAATGAAGGATATTGTGTGTTAGCTCTTTCTATATCTAGCTTTAGTTGTTTACTAATTGATTTGCATAGTACAAATACATTTACGTTCTTTTGCTTCTTCGTAAGTTGGGTTATGACACTTTCATCTATGTAATTATCTATCAATATTATTGAATGCTTTGCTTTCTTGATTAATGAATTAACAAAACTGTAGGCATCATAGGTTTGTCCATCAAAGAAAATACCTTGTTTGTTATCTATACCAGTGACTTCTAACGCTTTGAAAATTTGTTCAAATTTATGATTTGTTTCGAATTTATGCTGTGTAAAGCTATCCGTTAATTGAAGTAATTGTTGGTGGTTGCCTATTGTTTTTCGCATTTGAACAAAAGCATTCATAATAGCTACACTTACTTTAATAGCAGTATCACTTCTTAACACGGCTGAGAGCATTGCTACACCTTGCTCTGTAAAAGCGAAAGGTAAGTATTTTCTGTGTTTACCACGCCCTGTTTCTAAGGTCACAGATTGTGACCTTAGAAACTTAGGATCAAGTTTTTGAGTTTGTGAGAATTCAAATTCTTGTTCATTTAATTGAAACCTAAATGAAGCTGGAAATCTATCGATATTCCTTTTTACTGCTTGGTTGAGCACCTTAGTTTCCACCTGATATATCTCCGCCAAATCAGTATCAATCATTACCTGCTCACCCCTGATAGTAAAGATTCTGTTTTCAATAAGTACAGTTGATATTTCAATTTTATTGGTCATCTTGATGCCTTCTGTTTAAATAGTTCCAATTCTAAGGATACAAATTGTGACATTTTTGCTTCTTTTCATAATAACTAATGTTGTCTCAAAAGAATTCTCATTTCCTCGTACCATTCTCTACTATAAGGTTGATTTGTCTCTCTATACTTATAACCTGCTAAGCCAGTTAAAAGGAATATATTGTCAAACGCTTCTTTTCCATTAAATTCTTCGGGGATGACATTGTTAATTAATTTTGAGATCTCAATATTGTAAGAATAAAAATGCTTCCCCTTATATTTTACATCCCAGGGTAAATACCAAGGACTAGAAGCATAAGAACTTTGTGAAAAGAAAAGTGTATCACTATTCGTGTTTACGAAATAGAAGTAGAATCTAGAAGGATAATGTACCCATCTATCATAATATAAATCCAAGGACTTTTTAATTTGATTGGTGTCATAAGTTTCAACATTTTCAATAACATTTCTAAAATTATTTTCTATATTATAATATAAAAGAATAGATAACCCCTCTTCTTTTCGAACCCAATATTCTGAACTAATTATACCTTCAATATCATTGATGAATTCTGATTTATTCTCTTCGGTTATGTTAAACTCATTGATAGTTGGAACTCTATTTGGATACATATTGATTTCTTTCAGCAATTCCTTTAGCTCTACTACTTCAATTATGCTTTTGAAATAGGGCTTAATTCTATCATATTTAATATATGATTCAGATACTAAATTGTCATTTTCTGTTGCTACAAAATTCATTATTTCATATTTTTCTAAATCACATCTAAGACAACCTGAGAGTATTGATAAAGATTCAACAGGATACTTTAAAAATCCATTCAAAGGGTTTTCATAAATATATGGTTTTATACTATTATCTTTTAATGAGTAAATATAATTATTACCTCTACCATCCCAGAGGATTGCAGTACTATCGTCAATTAAAAAGATGTCTGCAATATATAAATTTAAAACATCCTCTCTATACCAATCATAACACCAACCATTATTAGACAAGTATAAATGGTTGTCAATTGCACCCCAAGTTATATCTTCTCCATCCCTAATTACATTAGGTTTTGGTATATCTTCATCTATAGTATATGGTAAAGTCCCGACAAATTCCTTTTCATTAACTTTATAGATATTATATGAATAATCAATTATAAAAACTGAACTATTCACAACTTTCAAATCTATTGGGTAATTCTTCAATTTGCTTTCTGATAAATATTTATATTCTATAGGAGATTCAAATTCAATCACTTTTAAACTATCAGTAATAGCGTAAAATTTATCATTATTCTTATCCAATTCGAAATCTATGATATTTATAGGGAATACTTTCCAATCGATGTTGTTTAAATCCGAATAAAATATATTATTTCTTTGGTTGATCAATATAAAATTCTTCCACTTATAGATTTTGTCATTTGGCTTTTCACCTGACCTAAGTTCTCTAAGCTTAATATTGTCTTGTTTTCTCGGCGAGGGTAAATATGAAACTGATCTCCAATTATCTTCAGAATATAGTACTTCATTCTTTTCAGAAGAGATGTAGCCTATTTTATTATCTAACATATGAATTCCCAGAATCCATTCAGAGTCTTTGAAAGGTATTATTTTTGTTTCCCAAGTTGCTCCATAATCACTGGAATAATAAAGTTCTTTATCCGAGCACCCCATCCATCCATTACCACTTGAATCAAAGTAAGTAGTATAAACCCAAGATTTACCAACGTATTTTTTTAACTCCCAGTCAATGCCAGAATTTTCTGAAAAATAGTAACCATTCATAGGGTAATTCTCAGCATTAGCTGAGATATAACCAGAAATTATAGCCGTATCATTGTTGAAAAAAGTAATCCTATCAAAATGAGGATCGTTGCCTTTGTACTTCCCTTCAGATTCAAATAGCTTATCTCCATAATGCCAATTGCTATATATGTTTTCAGTATAGTATATGTTACCATCCCCTGTAGTTAGCCAAATCTTTTCATCAGGTGAAACCGAAATTTCTGAGACTCCCCCTTCTATTAGCAATAAAGCACGAGTATCTTTTTCTTCAGAGTGAAGTAGGTTTGATATTAGAAGAATAAATATGGCAATGTAGATTTTCATTTCTTAAAATAAGGATTTGGTATTAAAATACAAACCTCTACACCACACCTTCAGTTAAGTATTTCACGTAAAACTTAACTAGCAAATCAAAATAGTTAAGATAATTGCAAAAAAACTTAACTTTTATTTAATTTGAGTTAAATAATTAGACAAAAACTTAACTATTCTTCAATCTAAGTAAAAAAAATATGAAAAACTTTATTGCAGGAAAGCAAATAGCTCAAAAGAATTACAAAAGTTTTCAACCAGAAAACATAAACCGTCAATGGTATTTTGATGATATGGAGCTCCTGAGTTTATTAAGCAAAGCAGATAGACAAATCGGAAGATTGGATATGTACTCTGAGTATATTCCTAATATTGATTTATTTATAAGCCTTCACGTTGTTAAAGAAGCGATCCAATCTAGTAAAATAGAAGGTACAAAAACTCAAATAGAGGAAGCTCTCTTAGAAAAAGAAGATATTTCACAGGAGAAAAGAGATGATTGGGATGAAGTTCAAAATTATATTAGTTCGCTATACTCAGCAATTGATAATCTTAGCAAAATACCATTTTCATCGCGACTTATAAAAGAGACACATAATACTCTATTACAAAAGGTAAGGGGCATGAATAAAATGCCCGGTGAATTTCGTACTAGTCAGAACTGGATAGGTGGAGCAAGTATAAATGATGCTACTTTTATTCCACCTCATTGGGAGACAGTAGATGAACTGATGAGCGATTTAGAAAAATTCGTACATAACGAACAGATAAAAATACCAGAACTTCTGAAAATTGCTATTATTCATTATCAATTCGAAACTATACATCCATTTTTAGATGGAAACGGTAGAGTCGGTAGATTGCTTATAACTCTCTATCTAGTAGATAAGGGAATATTGAAACTACCAATTCTATATTTATCAGACTTTTTTGAGAAGAATAGAACTCTATACTATGACAATCTAACTAGAGTAAGAGAGAAAAATGATATAAATCAATGGCTAAAATTCTTTTTGGTTGGTGTTTTGGAAACAGCGAAGAAAGGAATCGATACATTCGATAGAATCTTGAAATTGAAAGCAGAGGTTGATGAAAAGCTAAGAGAGATGGGAAGTAGAGCGGCTAATGCTCAAAAATTAATTGATGCTATGTACACTCATCCGTTGGTAGATGCTAATAGAGTACAATCAATAACTGGGCTGTCTAAACCAACCGTATATAAGCTATTAGATGATATGGTAAAATCAGAAATACTAGTAGAAAGGGAAATAGTAACGCGAAATAAAACTTATGTTTTTGAAGGTTATCTTGGGCTTTTCAAATAAAAAAAGCCCATCCTAAAAAAGGACGGGCTTGTTTTTATGCTGGCGGAGAGACCGGGATTCGAACTCGGGGACGGGAAACCCGTCACAGCTTAGCAGGCTGCTGCATTACCACTCTGCCACCTCCCCAACAGTTATTATTCGCAGTTGCGAATTATATAGACAGACAACTTAATAGATAATATTGAATATTAAAAACATTATTTAAAATAAATTGATACTTTTCTTTGTTATAGCTAAAAATATATCTAATTTTGCATTCGATTTAATAGTTAATCTACAAAAAGATATTAAATCTATAAACTAGAAAAATAATTCAAGCAATAAAAAATATTTAAGGTAGCTCTCAAATGAAAGAAGGATTAATAATACAGGTCATAGGACCAGTAGTTGACTTAGAGTTTTCTGAAGGTGATATTCCTGAGATTTTAAATGCAATTAAAATCCCTACAAAGAACGTAGAAACTGGCGAAGAACTAGACTTAATCTGCGAGGTTCAACAACACCTTGGGGAAAACAGAGTTAGAACTGTATCAATGGAATCTACTGATGGTTTAGTGCGTGGAATGAAAGCTTTTGATTTGGGTGAACCAATATCTATTCAAGTAGGACCAGACATACTTGGTCGTATGTTCAATGTTATCGGTGATCCTATTGATAATAAAGGTCCTATAAAAGGTTTACATACTTCTCCAATTCACAGACCATCTCCTGACTTCAAAGTTCTATCTACAACTTCTGATATGTTTGAGACAGGCATCAAAGTTATTGATCTAATTGAGCCATTCACAAAGGGTGGTAAAACTGGTCTTTTCGGTGGTGCTGGAGTAGGTAAAACGGTTATTATCCAAGAGCTAATCCATAATATTGCAAAGCAACACGGTGGTTATTCTGTATTCGCTGGTGTTGGGGAGCGTACTCGTGAAGGTAATGACCTTTATAGAGAGATGGAAGAATCAGGCGTATTGGACAAAACGGCATTAGTATTCGGTCAGATGAACGAACCTCCTGGGGCACGTTCTAGAGTAGCACTTACGGCTCTAACAGCTGCTGAGTACTTCCGTGACGAAGAAGGTCGTGATGTACTACTCTTCGTAGATAATATCTTCCGTTTCACTCAAGCTGGTTCTGAGGTATCTGCACTATTAGGGCGTATGCCTTCAGCTGTAGGTTACCAACCAACTTTGGCTACAGAGATGGGTGCATTGCAAGAGCGTATTGCTTCAACTGACAAAGGTTCTATCACATCTGTACAAGCGGTTTACGTTCCTGCAGATGACTTGACAGATCCAGCTCCTGCTAATACTTTCGCCCACTTAGATGCGAAGACTGTACTTTCTAGAGATATTGCAAACTTGGGTATTTATCCTGCGGTAGATCCTCTAGATTCTTCTTCTCGTATCATGGATCCAAACATCATTGGTCAAGAGCACTATGATACAGCTCAAAAATGTGTTCGTACACTTCAAACTTACAAGGATTTGCAAGATATCATCAATATCCTAGGTATGGATGAGCTTTCTGACGAAGATAAGATTGCAGTTTACAGAGCTCGTAAGATAGAGAAATTCTTCTCACAACCATTCAACGTTGCTGAGCAATTTACTGGTTTTCCTGGTAGATATGTAACTATCACTGACACAGTGGCTGCTTTCAAAGCTATCCTGAACGGTGATTGTGATGAGATACCTGAGAATTTGTTTACTTACAAAGGTACTATCGACGAAGTTTTTGAAACAGCTAAGAAACAAGGTATATAGTAAGGTATTACTATGACAGATAAAAAATTATATTTGGAGATAATCACTCCTAAAGAAGTAATATACAAAGGTGACGTACAGGCAGTTACTGTTCCTGGGTCGAAATCACCTTTCCAGATTCTATTCAATCACGCACCTATTGTGTCCTCTTTGGACGAAGGTCAGATAAAAATCGCTGACACTAGTAACAAAGAATTAGTTTACACAACCGGTACTGGTTTTGTAGAATTGCAAAATAACCGCATATCTATATTAGTAGAAGATGCAGTTATAGTAGAGTAAGAAAATAAAGTATTAATGGCAGATACAGTTTATCTGTATTTGCCATTCTTATTTAAAATGTTTCGTATTCAATATTTTGAATTCACTAAAAATAAAGTCATACCGCCATGGCACACGAAAAAATTCTGCAAGAAGGGATCACTTATGATGACGTTCTTCTTGTGCCCGATTATTCGGAAGTCCTCCCTCGCGATACTTCGCTAAAGACAAAACTAACTGACGGAATAGAACTGAATATACCATTCATAAGTGCGGCTATGGATACTGTGACTGACGCAGAGATGGCTAGAGCAATAGCTCGTGAAGGTGGTATAGGTGTTATCCATAAGAATATGTCAATAGCACAGCAAGCATCTCAAGTTGACCAAGTAAAGCGTTCGGAAAGTGGAATGATTATGGATCCCGTTACCCTAACGGTTGATAAGAAAGTCGGCGATGCAATAAATCTGATGAATAAATATCATATTTCTGGTATTCCAATCATTAACAATGATAATGAGTTGATAGGTATAATCACTAATCGTGATTTGCGTTTCAATCCTAATAAATCGGAAAGCATAGCTAATATAATGACTAAAGATAATATCATAACTGCACCAGAAGGCACTACGCTAGAGGAAGCAGAAGAGATATTGCAAAATCATAGAATAGAAAAATTACCCGTAGTAGATGGTAATAACAAGCTTTGTGGTCTTATCACATTCAAAGACATTCAGAAGAAAAAGAATTTCCCTCAAGCTTGCAAAGACTCACACGGTCGTTTGCGAGTTGGAGCTGCAGTCGGCGTTACCGCTGATACTATGGATAGAATAGAAGCACTAATTTCTTCGGGTGTAGATGCTGTATTTGTTGATACTGCACACGGTCACTCTCGTGGAGTGCTTGATACTATTAAGAAAATACGTGCAGCTTATAAAGATTTGCAGATAATCGGTGGCAATATAGCTACCGAAGCTGCTGCCTTAGCTTTAGTAGAAGCTGGTGTGAATGCAGTAAAAGTAGGTATAGGCCCAGGTTCTATCTGTACTACGCGTATCATAGCTGGTGTGGGAGTCCCACAACTAACGGCTGTGCTAAATGTAGCAATGGGGCTAAAAGGCACAAATATACCTCTGATAGCGGACGGTGGGATAAAGCAAACTGGCGATATAGCAAAAGCTATAGCTGCTGGCGCAGACTCTGTTATGATAGGTAGTATGTTTGCTGGTCACGAAGAATCACCCGGTGAGAAAATAATATTCGAAGGCCGTTCTTACAAAATGTACAGAGGAATGGGTTCTATCGGAGCTATGAAAACTGGCTCAGCTGATAGATATTTCCAAGATATGGAAGACGAGATTTCTAAATTCGTTCCAGAAGGAATAGAAGGAAGAGTACCTTACAAAGGTCAAGTAAGTGAGACGCTTTATCAACTAAAAGGTGGTCTGAGATCATCAATGGGATATTGCGGTTGCCAAGATATACCGACTATGAAGGATAAAGCAAAATTCATAAAAATAACAAGTGCGAGCATCAAAGAGTCACACCCCCACAGTATTCGCATTTCTAAAGAAGCACCAAATTACTTTGTTTAATTAAATAAAAGTTTAATATTATGGCAAAAAAAGCTACAACAGAAACGACTAAAAAGTCAACAGCTAAAGCTGCTACGAAACCTGCTGCTAAAAAAGCAGCAACGAAAAAGGCAGACACAAAAGAAGCAGCTCCTAAGAAGGCAGCATCTAAAAAAGCTGATACTGGTAAAGTTTCTACAAAAAAAGAGAAAGCTGGAGCTGACACTTCAATAGATAGAGAATTGATGACATTTACTCCTTATCCGGCACTAAATGACAAAAGATTAGAGCAGATTAGGTTTATGATAGATGATCAGAAATTAGACGCTATGATTGTAACTCACATGCCAACAGTTAGATATCTAACTAAATTCTCTGGTTCTAACGGAGCATTACTAGTTACTCCTAATGATTTGCATTTCTTTACAGATGATAGATATGAAGAATCTGTGAAAACTGATTTGTACGATTTACCAAACTTATCTGTGCATATCACTCGTGATGTATGGCAATATATGGTAGATGCTAAAGTATTAGCTAAAATCAAGAACCTTGGTTTCGAATCGGATAGAATTGCATACACAGAAGCAGTTGACATTAGAAACGTAATCAGACCTGTTAAATTTAAACCTGCTCCTAGAGAAGTGGAACCATTCACTATGCCTAAAGCACCAATTGAATTGGAACACATAATGGCTGCTTGTAAAATAGCTGAATCAGTTTACGAAACAATGAAGAAGAAAGTAAAAATCGGTATGACAGAAATCGAACTTCAAAGTGAACTAATCTACGAAGCTCGTAAACAAGGATCGGAAGGAGAGCCGTTCAACCCAATAGTATTGGCTGGCGAAAGAACTTCTATGCCTCACGGTCGTCCATCACACAGAAAAATCAAGAAGGGTGATTTGATTCTTTTAGATTTTGGGACTATGATCGAAGGATTCGGATGTGATATCACTAGAGTATTCTGTATGGGTAAACCAACTAAAGAACAAGAAGCTGTTTACAAAGTAGTTTATGAAGCAAAGGAAAAAGCCATAGCTAACCTTCGTCCGGGTATCAACGGTAAGATACTAGACGAGTACGCTAGAAAGCATATAGAAAAAGCTGGTTACGGTGAAAATTTCAAGCACTCTCTTGGTCACGGTATCGGAGTTGCTGCCCACGAGATGCCATTCATTACTTTCAGAAAAGAAGACAATGTTCCAGTTGGGGTTGTATTAGCAATCGAACCAGGTATTTACTTCGAAGGTAAATGGGGAATCAGATTAGAAGATAACGTTCACGTAACTTTCGATGGTGCTGTTGCCTTTACTAGTGCACCTGCTACTTTGCCTGTTGTTAAATAATTAGTAACACAGCAATGAAAGATAAAAAAGTTCTTGTAATGGCATATTACTTCCCCCCTATGGGACTAAGTGGAGTACAAAGAACTCTTAAGTTTGTAAAATATCTGCCAGAATTCGGATGGGAACCCATTGTTCTCACTACGAATTCTGGCTCTTATTATGCTTATGATGACACACTTCTTTCCGAAATAGAAGAAAAGAACATCAGAATATATAGAACTGATGACGAATCATCCAAACCACGCAATTATCCATCTACCTTCGTTCAAAAAGTCGGTAGATATGTAAGCGGAATTTTCCGCCAACCCGACAGCAAGATATACTGGAAGAAAAAAGCAATAGAAACAGGCAGTAAAGTAATAGAAGTGGAAAGACCAGATGTTATTTTCTCTACTGCACCTCCTTTTACTAGTCATCTAGCAGCAGCCGAGTTAGCCGAAAAATACGGCATTCCGCTAGTGTTAGACTATAGAGACCAATGGTACGGTAATCCATTCAACGTGATGCCGACTAAGTTCCATAAACACTACAACAAAAAGTTAGAAGCTGAAGTTCTTTATAAATCGAGTAAGATAGTAGTCATATCAAGAGAACAGAAGGAACGACTACTAAAAAACTATAAGTTATTAAAACATAATGACATTAGTATCGTGTCTCATGGATATGACAAAGAAGATTTTGAAAATATACAGCCAAGATCAGATAAAAACGATTTCGTAATAACTCACTCTGGTTTATTCCAAGACAATAGGAATCCTCGACCTTTTTTCGAAGCATTTAGAAAGCTTATAGATTCGAATCAATTAGATAAGAGTCGTATAAAGTTAAAATTAGTTGGTTTGATGAGAAATAACCACCTAAAACAAATAAAGAAACTGAAACTAGAAGAAAACGTAATACTGAAAGGAAATATCAGTCACAAAGAAGCGGTTGCTCATCTTATGCAATCTGACATTCTTTGGATATTGCAAAATGACGATGTTAGAACTCCGGGTAAACTGTATGAGTACTTCGGAGCGAAAAAGCCAATATTAGCTACTATGCCTAAGAGCTATATGAGAGAATTGGCAGTGTCATCGGGAATAGCCCTAACGGCTGAACCAAATGACAAAGAAGATATATACAAGGCACTGAGCACATACTATGATTTGTGGAAGAGGGGCTCACTCCCCAAAGGGAATAATGAGTTTGTAAGTAACTATGATAGAAAAGAATTAACGAAAATTCTATCACAAATTTTATCTTCTTCTTCCATTATATAATAGTATTTGCTATATTTGACATTATAATTTTATTAACTATTTAAACGGAGGTATTTTTTTATGAATTTAATAAAAAAATTATCACTTTTGACTGCATTAGTTGCAGTTATGTTCGCGTTCAATGCTTGTGAAGAAGACACAGTAACACCTACTGTAGATACACCAAGCGCTCCTATTGCTCTAGAAGCAACTTCAATCAATAGCACTACTGTCCATATAAAATGGAAAGATGCTAGTGATATAAACAAGACTATGGTAACAGACTATACAGTTACTTATTACCCATCTAATACAAACGCAACTGATGCACCAACGCTTTCTGCAACAGAATCTGGTGTTGCATTTCCAATCCCTGATCTTGATTCTACTAGAGAATACACTTTTGAAGTAGTAACTAACTATGATAATGGTGAATCTTCTACTGCTTCTATGATTAAATGGGCTCCGGCTCTTAGATTTGAAAAAGTAGCAGCTCAAACTATTAAGCTTTACACTTCTAACGTAATTGGTAAAGGAAGCGGTATCAAATTAGAAACATTTGAAAGCGTAGATGGTATCTATATTCCCGAAGTATTAACAACAGATAATATTTCTAAGTGGAATTTAGGAATTTACACTAGCAAAGCTATGGACACTCTTATGTTTGGTTCTGCTTCGGTACTAAACTATAAAAATGCATCTACAGCAACAGAGTCAGCGGAAGTATCTGATGCTGTTCCTGGGACTAGCTTGAATGATGTATTTGATTCACAAGCATTAGACAACAAAAACTATAGCCAAGATAGACATTTATTGACTAACACTACTTCTAGCGTTGTTGTTTATGTAAGAACAACTAATGCAGCTAATGAAGTTCACTATGCTAAAGTATTCTTGAAAAATGTAAATGGTAGCTTTATACAAGGTCAATCTGGCGATACTTATGTAGAAGTTGAAATCTCTTATCAGTTAAACGCTGGTTTCCCTTACGCAAAGAAATAATAATCAAAGGTAAATAAACAATGAAAAAATTATTTTTAGCTATTTTGATTTCTGTTTCTGTTATTGGCTTAGCCGTAACTCAAATGGATATCAATGCACAATCAGGAATATCTGGTACGACAGTAAGTTTATCTTCTGAATTTATAAATTCAAATGTATCTATAAATACAGAAAGAGCAACGGAACTTTACAGAGCAGGTCAAGCATTAGCATTCAAATCTAATGGGAAACTATACTTTGTGATGAACGCTGCTGGTAACTTAGACACTAAAAACCTTATCAAGAATGCTGGCAAAGATTACACAATCGGTGGCTCAGTAAAATCAGCTAAGGGATTTAATTACATCATCGCTAATTCATACAACTAAGGAGTAAATCATGAAAAAAATACTATTAGTATTATTGCTATCGGGTTTACTATATGCTTGTGGCGGTAAAGAAGAAGATAAGGACACTCCTGCTGAAGAAGCAGTACAAGAGCAAGTTGAAGAAGTAGAAGAAGCAGTAGAAGAAGCTGCGGCTGAGACTGAAGAAGCTGTTGAAGAAGTAGCTGAAAAAGTTGAGAAAGCAGTTGAGAAAGCGAAAACTGGTGGCGAAACTACAAAACCAACAAATGGCGGCTGGACTGGTAAAGTTGTGAAAATGACTGATTTCCTTTCTGGTAACTACGAAACATTAAGTGTAGCTAGAGTAAAAGAACTAGTTATGGCTGGTCAATATGTTGGATTCTTGTCTAATGGTACATTCTATATGGTATATAACGCCGCTGGAAATTACGATTGGAAAGGTCTTGCTAAAGTTGCAGATAAAGAAACTGTAACTATCGAAGGTAAAGTAAGTAAAGTAAATGGTGTTTCTATTATCATGGCTACTAATATAGCTGGTTAATACTTCCACTTAACTTTATGAGAAATTAGAGCTGCTCTTGATAAAAGAGTGGCTCTTTTTTTTGTCTGAATCATAGATTGTAGAGATGTATTGCATACGTCTCCTAACCTCTGAAACCACGTCACTCAGAGGAGGCAAAGCATCCGCCTGTGCTGAGCCCGGTCGAAGTAAAGAGTCTAGGCAACTCCACTGGAATTTGAATATAATTCGAGCTATGCTCCTCGGGAGGAGCTGTCAGAACAACCACGTCACTCTGATAACGCCGCAGGCGTTAAAAGAGTCTTCTTCGTTTGTCCACCTCACTCACTCCTTCCAGAAAGTGCCGACATTTTCGTTTCGATTTATAGATGAATCAACTATAATCATAGCAGTTGTTAGCATTGTTCTATATCTCAACTTGGAGTAGCTAATGCTCTTCTCGACTTCTATTGTACTAATTTCATTTGCTATGTAATTACGTAATTCTTCAAGTGCAGGATTATTCCTTACTATCCCACATTGTTCCCACATCTTAGTTCGGAGTGTTTCAACTTTAGCGTTGTAATTCCTTTCGTTTATGATTGTGTATTGATTTAGGATTTGGGAGTGTGTTTTTTCCCAATCGGATTTGAGCAAATCGAGTGTTAGTAGATATGGTACTGTGATTGCTTCTGTTAGTGAGTTGGAGGCCAACCTATTAGCCCCGTGCAAACCAGTATCTGCAGTTTCGCCGATTGCGTATAGATTATCAATATTCGTTTTTCCCTGTACGTTGGTGGTTATTCCTCCGCACATATAGTGAGCTACGGGTTTTATTGGTATCGGAGTTGTGCTAATATCTATTCCGAACGAAGCTAAACTAGTTCGTACATAATCAAATTTGGTAAGTACTTCATCAGGAATATCTGTACAATCGAGGTAGTACTCTTCACCATTTTGCATACCGTCGTATAATATTCTAGATAGTCTATCTCTTGTAAATAGCTCCACACCGTTTAGTCTGTCTGCTTTACTATCTTTGATAACAGCACCCTCGCCTCTCAGTGCTTCGGATATTAGTATCGTCTTTTCCTCGCTGACGAAAGCAGTGGGGTGGAACTGTATGAACTCCATATTAGTAACCTCTGCACCTATTTCGTTTGCTAGAGCTACTCCACTTCCTATTGATTGCGACGAGTTACTCGTGTTTGAATATAAAGCCCCTGCACCACCAGTAGCTAATATTGTTTTGGCTGCATAGATTGGCTCTACTGTATTTTCCAAAGTATTATATACTTCTGCCCCTATGCAAGTATTCCCATCCTTCAGTAGCTTAAAACAGAAGCTATGTTGGAGGACCTTTACCCTCTTATTTGTGTTTACTTTTCTTATTAGAAAATCAGTGATATGCTTACCTGAAGTATCCGAATAGTAGAGTATTCTCCTTTCCGAATGTCCACCTTCTCTTCGCTTTAGTAGATTGCCAGTGAAGTCATGCTCAAAGTTTAACCCAGATTTGATAATACTGCGAATGGAATTCTCTGCTTCGCTAAGGATAGTAGTCGTACTTGTTTGATTATTGATTATCCCACAGGAAATAGTATCAGCTATGTGTTTGCTCTTGTTGGTGGCGTTACCAAACTCTATGGCTATCCCGCCTTGTGCTAGGTACGAATTAGTGCGTGTGATTGGTTCTTCCGATAGGACTATTATATCTTTGTCAATCCCTAGTTCTGTCAAATGATAGACTAATGAGAGAGCGGCAATACCATTGCCAATTATTAAAATGTCGGAGTGCATCCTAATTCATATTTATCATATTTTGCAAAGGAATGAGTGCTTTTCTTGCTAGCTCTGGCTCAACAATTATCTCATGTTTTTCCTCTACTATCGAGGTGTAGAGATTTTCGAGAGTGATAGTCTTCATAAATGCACATTCACTACAAGCACAAGTATTATTCTCGTTTATCGGTGCCGGAATGAACTGTTTATTCGGAGCCATTAGCCTCATTTTGTCGAGTATTCCAACTTCGGTAGCTATTATATATTTTTCAGAACTGTCGTTTATAACGTAATTCAGCAATGCAGAAGTCGAACCAATGAAATCGGCAATGTCCAATACAACGGGGTCTGATTCTGGATGTGCTATTATCTTAGCGTCCATATTCGCTAGTTTCAAATTCGTCATTTTCTCCATAGAGAATGCTTCGTGTACAGTACATACACCGTCCCATAGAAGCATATTTCTATTAGTTACTTTGTTCAAATAGTGACCTAGATTTTTATCTGGAGCAAAAATAATTGGACGAGTATTTGGAATACTTTCTATTACTTTCTGTGCATTACTCGATGTACATATATAGTCACTCATAGCTTTTATTTCGGAGCTAGTATTCACGTAGCTAACTACTAAGTGATCTGGGTTTTGCTTTTTGAATTTTGCAAATTTGTCTGGTGGACATGAGTCCGCAAGCGAACAACCCGCCTCCAAGCTTGGGAGCAATACTTTCCTATCGGGATTAAGGATTTTGGCAGTTTCTGCCATAAATTTAACACCAGCGAATACAATTATATCGTGTTTAGTTTGCTGTGCTTTTCTTGCTAATTCCAAACTATCGCCCAAGAAATGTGCTATTTCTTGGATTTCCTTTCGTTGATAGTAATGAGCTAGAAGAATCGCATTTTTTTTCTCTAAAGTGTGTCTTATTCTATCTTGGAGTGTTTGCATTCTTCACTTCTCTATAATTGTATTGCCGATGTAAAAATCTTATTTAAACTAATTCCGCTTCCATTTGGATGGATTTAGGGAACAGAATATTATTTTCTAAATGTATGTGTTGTTCCAAATCATCATTGAATTCTTTCAATTTGTAATATGTTAATTTGTACGTATTACAAGCATCAGCAGGAGGAGTATAATCATTAGTCAATTCACGAATTCTCATAAATCTATCACCTTCCTCTGTGTGCTCTGATTCCATCATCTCGATAGGATGTTTAACCGAAGCTTGAGGATCTAGTTCTTTAATAGTCCCTGCTTCCAAAGCTTTAATCAATGGGAATAAGATATTCTCTTCTTTTTTCATGTGAGAACTTAGTTCGTTCATAGTGGCATAGAATAAAACTCCAACTTCATTTAGCTCTTGGTGTTTGTCTCCGTGTACTCTGATTACCTTGTCTAATATTGGGTCTATGAATTCAAAACTTTCTTTTACGTAAGTATGATGTTTCTGTTCAACATAGTCTGCTAATTCAGTCAAACTCATCTTGCCAAATTTGTCTTCGATTGGCTCTTTACCAGCTAGATGTGCTTCAACTTGAGCCATAACATCAGCCGGGTCTAAACCCTTTTTCTTACAAGCTCTTTCAAGTGTAAGGTTGCCAGCGCAACAAAAATCAATGTTCAATTTTTTAAATACTTCAGCTGCTCGGATATCACTTGCAACCATTTCGCCTACTTTTGGATACGTCATTTTAATAATTCTCCTTAAAATTTAACTTATTCGAAATGCAATATAGCAAATCTTCAAGATATAAGACTATTTTATCTTGTTATATTGTAAATTATTTTACTTTTTTTTCACTTTTTTATTTACTATCTTTGAATTGACTCCAATCAAAGGAATTCATGGAAGAAAATAAAACCCTCAAACGCGGTTTACTACCGACTCTTGGACTATATACCACTCTCGCCATAGTGGTAGGGGCGGTAATAGGTTCTGGTATTTTTAAAAAACCAGCTGTAATGGCAGAAGTCACCGGCTCACCTGAGCTGATGCTTTTCGTATGGGTGCTTGCTGGTGTTTTGACACTATTCGGCGCTCTATCCAACGCAGAAGTTGCATCGATGATACCAGAGACTGGTGGGCAGTACGTTTACTTCGATAAGATGTACGGTAAGTTTATCGCTTTTATGTACGGATGGGCATTGCTTGCAGTTATACAAACTGGCTCTATCGCATCAATCGCTTATGTATTCGCCGAATATTCACAAGAATTCTCTGCACTTATTCTCCCCAGATTCTCTACAGAAATAGAACAAAGTATCACATTTACTATACCATTCATAGGTAAATTTTTCCCCTTAGAGAACATAGGTGTCAAGGCGATTACTATAGGAGTAATCCTCTTCCTCAGCTTTGTGAATTATTTAGGTGTTAGGTTTGGCGGTCAGATTTCATTCGTATTTACAGTCGCAAAAGTATTAGCAATTCTAGTATTAGTAGGATTTGGGTTCGCGTATAGTGATGGCTCAGTGGCCAATCTAACTACTGACTCGGTTACTTTCAGCTCCGATAGTAAGATAATGTTCGCAGGAATAATAGGGGCTCTCTCTGCTGCTTTTTGGTCTTATGATGGTTGGAACAATATAACCTACATAGCGGGTGAAGTCAAGAAACCAATGATTAATATCCCTAAAGCACTCATAATAGGTACACTAATAATAATCGCAGTCTATTTGCTGATTAATGTCGCGTTCCTTTACGTTATACCTATTGACCAGATGGCTGGTAGTAATAGAATAGCCGCCGATGTAGCAAATATAGCGATGGGTCCGATTGGCGCTATGTTCGTGGCAGCAGCAGTTATGGCATCTACATTTGGGACTACTAATGGGACTATAATGGTAAGCTCTAGAGTATATTACGCAATGTCTCAAAAAGGACTTTTCTTCAAAAACATTGGGAAAAGCCATGATAAGTTTTTCACTCCCGGTAACGCCCTGATATTACAAGCGATTTGGTCGTGTGTATTAGTTATGTCGGGTACATTCGATCAACTTACTGATATGCTAATATTTGTGAGTTGGATTTTCTATGCCGGTGGGGCTTATGGTGTCTTCGTTTTACGTAAGAAAATGCCTGATACACCAAGACCATATAAAGTCTGGGGTTATCCTTATGTGCCAGCAATTTTTGTTATAGTAGCTACAATATATGTTATAGCTACCCTTTATACAGATATAGAAAGTTATATAAATGGTGATTCAGAAATAATTCGTTCGGTATTCGGATTATTTTTGTTATCTTTAGGTATTCCTTTTTATTTATATTTCAATAACAAAAATTATTCTAACAACTAATTTGGAGGTCAAATGGCGAACGAAATTTTGAACATTCACTCAGAAACGCCAGAGATGAGAAAAGTAAAGATGGCAGCAGATGCTTTGAAAGACGGTGCAGTTATACTTTATCCAACAGATAGCGGATTCAGTTTAGGTTGCGACCTATCAAACAAAGATGCAATAGACAAGATTAGATTAATAAGAAGATTAGACAAAGACCACCAACTTACATTTCTTTGCCGCGATTTGGCAAATATATCTGAGTTCGCACAAGTAAATAACGTAGCATACAGGACTATCAAATCACTTATCCCGGGTCCTTATACATTCATACTACCAGCTTCGAAGAAAGTTCCTCATTTCGCATACAATCCGAAAAGAAGTACAGCCGGTATAAGAGTGCCAAATAACCAATTAGTACAACTATTACTCAAAGATGTGGGGAACCCTATATTGGCAATTTCTGCTAAGTTAGAAGGTAATATAGCACCTACTCCTGAGGAGATAATTGACTTTTTCGGGAAGCAAGTTGATTTGACTGTAACTTCGGATAGCTATGCTTTCGAAGGGGAATCAAGCGTAATAGACATGACAAAAACAGACTTCGAGATAATCAGACGTGGCGCTGGTGCTGAAAAGTTAGAAGGAATGTTGTTTACAGAATAGATATTAGTTAGATCTATTTTTCATAGATTAGAAGACTGCTTTATAAAAGAGGCAGTCTTTTTTTTTGAATCCTAGATTAAAAGGGGTTAAAGGTAATACAAAGTAAGGACTGAAAGGGTGTACTTGCAAAGTAGTCGCACGGATTATTTTTTGAATAATGATACTGTGATTAAGGAATATTAGAAACACAAAAGCCGAACTTAAAGCCCGGCTTTGTAATAAAATTAAATTCATCTTCTACTACCTAAACTTTATCCCAAACTCAAGTGCCTTATATCTCTCATAAGATGAGTAGATAATTAGCCGATTTCTGTCTGCACTATATGTAGTAGAAGCACTAAGTATTTTGCCATATTCATCGGAGAACTTGCAACCCACCTCTGTTATGCTTCCAGCTTCTATTTTGATTTTGTTCTTATCTATTATGTATTCACCACCGAAAGTATTACAACCAGAAAAGCCGCCCAATAGATTATTTTCCATGAACTTTAGCTCGAATTGGCTGAAAGCGGGATTAGTGCTATTGGTTCCTAGTATCCGGCCTATTGGCACTATATCACCATTATTATAATGGACATTATATAAAACCCATTCCGTACCTTCTAGTTGGAATACTTCTGGCTCATAAACTCGCTCGAATTCTAGCCCTGAGTATTCTTCGTAATCTGAATATATTGTTAATGTCCCTTCTTTTGCATTGTAAATAGTGGAATTTCTCATTATTTTATCGTAAATAGCTCCAAATCCACAATAAGCTTCTGTTAAACTTCCAGCATTGATAGTTATTTTATTACCATCTATGTTGTAAGTTCCGCCATAGGTATTACATCCAGAATATCCTTCAATTGTATTATTATCTTTAAACTCTGCTATAAATTGATCGGCAAAAGGAGAATCATAAGAAGCATCTTTTACACTCTTCACACTTCCGTCTTTATAAAACACATTTTTCAATCGCCATTTTGTCCCATTCAACTCCTTGAGCTCGTCAGTTGGCTTTTTCAAATCTCTTATCAAATCGAAGCCACTAACATCGCCTAGCCATGGGTTCATACCATAGTATCTTACTAAACCATACTTGCCGTTATATGCAAACATTAGACCAGTGCCATCGCGATGAGTCGGTGTGAAATCAGAATAAACGTCTAGCTTATTATACTGTTTATCTTTTATTTTGTAATCAATCACATACCCATCATAAGCAGCGGTACTAGTAATCTCGCCTATTCTCCAATCAGTGAATGGGTATTGTATATCATTGTTTAGCTTTAAAACTAGAGAATCATTATAGCCCACTAATGGACTACTTAGCGAGCGACCAGATGTAATCAGGATACTTTTATCTTTCTTCGTTAGAGTAAGTATTCTTAGTTCCCGATTAGTCGCCAAATCACCGAATAATTCACCTGACAATCTTTCCGTAATCTGGTAAGTGTTTCTATCAATCTGTTTAGTTATCTCCCAATGGATAGTATCTCTAGTATATGTGAGAGTGGAAGGCGTTTCTTCCCAATATCCCTTCGCATAGAAGTGGACAAAGCTACTTTTCTGACCCACGGCTGGAGATTCGAACTGTATGTATCCAGCATCTTCTTGCGGCTCACCGGGGCCAGTGTTAGGGTCTTTACATGCGGCAAATAACATCACTGCTAATAATAAATATATTATCTTTTTCATTTTATTATTACCTCGAAACTAGTAGAAATAGGAATATTTGTTTTTAATATTTTTAAGAATATATAATTATCGTAATTATTAGAAATACCATTAGTATCAAGTTCAATAGCTACTTTGCCTTTTATTCCCAAAGCATCTTTGAATAGATAATTAAGTTCATATTTTAGTGATTTGTAAGTGGATGTAGGTGCTTTTATAATAAGCAAATCGAAAAATTCGAAATCAAAATCCACATTATTTGGTGCAAAATCATCAGTCGGTTTGAAAACTGAAAATAGCTCAGAGTAACTAGAGACTTTTGTGATACTTTTATCTGTTTTTTCGGTCACTTCTAAACTCAATAATTTGTAATATTCGTTATAGAAGCTACCCCAAGGTTTCACATTATTCACAATCTCAGTGGTATTGAAGTATATAGGTAATCCTGTCTTTTTTATTTTTACAAAATGGTTAGATTTAACATAGTTGAAAGGCCCCAATTTTATCATTTCAAAGGCAGAGCTAACGACTATTCTACCACCCTGCTGTTTAACATCAGTTATTTTGTAGCTACGATCACCTGAGAAAAACCTAGAGTTCCCTACACTTATTACCATTTCTTTGGTAAAGTCAACATTATCTATGAAATCTGTTTGTTTCAAAGTATTTTCGGTAGCCCATTGCTTTAGCTCATCAGCAGTGTTGAATACTAGTTTCCATTTGTCAAATGTAAAGATTGGTTCATCTGTAGTTATTGTCTCGAAGCCATCTAGTTTTGGGTTAGTGCCTTCATCATCGAATTGTCTGTGGAAATTTATTTTAGCTGTTTTTCTGTCTTTGATTAGTATAGCTAAAGTAGGAGAACTAACTCGGGAGTTAATCCCAATTGTTCTATTTACTAGGTAATCTATTTGTATTTGCCCAGAGTTATCAATATATATTGAATCTAGCGAAATAGTTGCTTTTTCGGAAAAAGTATTCCCTGAAATAACTACCAGAATGTCTTTGTCTAACTCTACTTTTAGCAAATTGTCAACTAGTTCTAGATTATAAGTAGTAGAGTTATTTGTAATTACCCTTTTCAATTCTTGCTCGTCGCGGATTATGATTTCAGTAAATACTTCCGATTCAAACCCAAATTCCGTCTGGTCTATTATCTGATATTCCACTATATCATTGATATGACGTTTAGTATCGGGTTCTGCAGGATTCGGCTCACTGCAAGCAGTAAAGAGTAGAATAGCCGAGAGCAATATATAAACATATATTTTCATTAGAATTGTACGCTTACCCCATAGTTTATACCTAATTTACCAGAGTTGAATCTATCGCCTTGGTATTGGAACGACATATTATTGTACTCTAGCCCTAGTATCATATTCAGATTTTGGTAAGGTGAATACATAAACCCACCCATCAACCGACCAACCACACCTATCTTATTACCACCGAACGTGAACTGAGCGACTGGATCGATAGTAGCACTCATATCATAACTATAGCGACCTAGGAAGCTAAGAGTTGTGAAGTTCGGCTCTTGTCTATAAAGAAAAGTAATATCATTCACATCTTTGCCTGTGAACTCTAACAAGAATGTCTCTTGTCTTAGTTCAGAGCCAACAGAGAATCCATTCGCAAAATTATACATTATTGAAATTGAATTGTTGTTGAATTGTGATAAATCCGTTTTATCGAGTTGAAATGAATTAGTGTTAAAAGTCTGACTTCCCTTCCATTCCGCAGACCAACTACTTGTACCATTTTTCGGTTGTAACAGCATTGGCTCTATATTATTATCTATTTTCATTGAGCTTAGCTGTTCTTGCAACTTGAGAGTGGTTACACCAAGTTCACTAATTAAACTTTCACTTTCTTTGTGCTGTTGGCTTAACTCTTGATAATTAGTATTATTTATAGTTAGGTTGCCTTGCAGAATATGAACCTCATTGCTGAGAGCCGCAATTTCTGAGCTTTGTCTTGCTATGATAGCGTCTTTTTCTTCTACTCTGGCAGAGTATTCACTTAATTGCTGCTGAAGAGAAGTGTTTACAATCATAGCACGTTCGTACATTGCCTTGTATTTCGCATCACTATTATATACTTTTACTTCCTTGGAAGAAACCATAGGTGTTTCATGCGGAATTTCAATTTCTAATTGCTGAGTCAGATGAGCTGTATTAATAGTTTTAGATTCTTTGATTTCACCTGTTCCTATTCCCCATAGTATAACAGCAGTAACTACTGCAGAGAGCACCCCAGTAGCCAAAAGAGATTTGAAGCCATACCCGATAGCAGCACCGGCTGCAGTTGTGGCAACTCCACCTGTTACCGCATCAGCAACAGGGATTGATAATCCAAGTGCCGCGAAAACAGCTTTTTTAGACTTTTTGTCTTTAGTAAAAGCGTTTCGATTATTTTTGACAGCCGCAGAAATGGCAAGCAAGTTTTTGAACTCACCTCTCATCACTTCGTTAGTTGCCATTTCGTTAAAAAGCTCTTGCTCTTGAGATGCATCCAATTCGCCTTCTACGAAACTATTTATTTTCTCAAATTCTTTCATAGTGTTTACCTTTCGGCCTATTTACTAATATCTTTTATATATGGTTTTAATGTACTTATAACCATCTTTCTAGCTCGCATAACACGGATTTTTGCGGTTTCCAATGCGATTGATTCTATTTCTGCTATTTCTCTGTACTTCATTCCCTCGAACTCTTTGAGCATAAACGCTCTTCTGTACTTATCTTTTAGGAATTCTGTTGACATTATTATCAACTCCAATAGCTCTTTATTCTCATACCCACTAGTATTAACACTGGCTACATCATAGTCGCCTAAAGGAGTATTACGATTGTCTTTTCTTTTTGTGTTCAAACACAAATTACGTGCTACTCTTATCAAAAACCCCGGAACATTTGGGAATTCGTTACCTTTTTTTATAGTATTATAAAAACTAATGAAAGTCTCTTGTACTATATCTTCTGTTATTGTATTGTCTCTAATCACAGTAATGACATAAGCTCTGAGCATAGACTCATAGCGATCATATAGCTCACTAAAAGCTAATTCCTCCTTTTGTTTGGTCTCAAACATTTCTGAGATCAAATCTAAGTCGCTATGTTTTTTTAAATTTCTATTCATAATCCGCATTATGTCACTGTCTGATTATAATAACACACTAACCCCAAAAAGGGAACAAAAAAGAACAACTTTTCCGTAATTATTATAAGATTAAGGAGTAATATACTAAATATTGACTTATGATATGCGAATTCTCCTCACTAAACCAGCAATCAATTATTCAATTAAATTGACTACTCTAGAGAAATTTTATTAATTTTACGAATATTAAAACTTAAAAAAACTCAACAGGAATAATGAAAACAGTACTAATATTAATAATCGCATTGTCTATTGGGGCAATCTCGCTTCAATCGCAAACCAAAGACACGGTATATGTTGTTACAAAAGACACCGTATTTATGAATTCTAAAGCAAAAATAGATCCTATAAGTGGAGAAATCGGGGCTGTTTTTGGTACACCCTCCGGAATCAACTTAACAGGAGCAATTCATGCAGATAAAATATTAGTCCGGCTTACAGGTATGGCTCTAAACACTATAACAGGAATCCAAGTAGATTTGGGATATAAGTTTAACGAAGTAGAGCGGACTTACCACGCAATCTCTTTAGCTGCTGGAATGACTAAAATAGAGGATACTGGGTATAGTGGCTACGGCTACCGTGTCTATAACACATGGGATTACATAGGTATAAACTATATGATGAACACCAGGGGTTTTATATTAGGTGTTGGTCTCTCAGCAGGTAGTGGTTCTTTTCCCAATCCTCAGTTATTATTCCAAATTGGGTACTCATATCAGATAAGGTAAACAAAGCTAAAATAATTTTATCTTATTTTTATGAATTTGTAAACTCGGTTGCTCGATTTCACAAAGTAAATAGAGGGAGCCAATTTGCTAATATCTATCGTTAGTTTGTTCTTGTAATTTGCATCTATCAGCATTATCTCTTTCCCGTGAACATCTACAATATATATCACATCGGAGCTAATATTATCTATAGTGATATAGTCACTCGCTGGGTTGGGGGAGATAGAAAGTACCTCTTGGTTTGTTGAAGCTACTGGGGTAGCTACACACAAAATAGACGAATCTAAATCAAAATGGTAGACTAAATGCATTTTATAGTAGCAGCCTCGTAGCAGTGCAAATTCATAATAATCTTCAAAAAGCTTTTTTTGCCATTCTGACTCACTTACTGGGTAGTGCCACCTATCAATATTATTGATCATTTCCGTACTATATTTATTGACGTATTTGTCTATTATTGGCTTCAGCTTTTCGTAGGAAAACTCGTTTTCAATTAGGTATAGTGCCCGATCAATGAATTGCTGTTTGAATACTATATTTGATAAAAGCTTTGAGAATATAACATTTGTGTTTCGCGGATTAGGATAATTGTCATGTTCCATTTGTGATGCATATTCTATCATGTCTTTTCTACTATCTCGCCACCCAGCATCTAGATCATAGTATAAGGGCTTATATTTCTTATCAATATTTGAATTCCAAAACTGCATATTATTAACAGGCCAATCTGTGTTGGCAAAATATGTCTCAGCTATAAAATAGTCTATAATCTGTGGTATATCAAAGACCTGTTGAATATAATTATAATTTTCTACTTTCGAAAGGTCATTCTCAACTATGAAATCATACACTGCTTTCATCTTTTGGTATTTCAATTCCGAAGGATTTCCAAACACAACAGGTATGACAATATCAATGCTGTCTTCATCTAAACCATATTTCTCAGCAAAATAGTCCTCATCGAATCTATTTCTTATTTCATGAATTCCCCAATAGTTACCATTTATATATACAATTACAGGTTCTATGTATATCTGTTCGAAATTTAATCCCCTCACACTCTCCATTGATACAGCGTCTTTTATTAATGCTCGGCTGAAATCACTCATAGTCGCACGAACTATAAAATTATCTAGGCTCTTTAATTCCAATTCAGGCAGAAAATCATTAGGGAATTTATTAATACCATAGCTCTTTCTGGCATATAGGCGTAATGATTTTTGAGGGGCACCTCTAGACCAAGAGCCATGAATCCTCATCCCTGCATTTTGCTCTGTCACCAATTCGTCATCTTTGATATACGCAAATGTAAGAGGCCTCTCCCATTCACTTCCTCTCATATTATAATTACCAGAATAACATAAATTATAAGTCTCAGACTTCACTCCTGGTACATATATACCAGTATCATAATTGAAAAGGTTTTGATTATCTGTAACTATACTTAGAACAGAAAATTGTTGGGGTTTCTGAAAGAAAAATGATTTACTAAAGACATTTCCTAATTCATCATTATCATCTAATACTCTGAAGCTAATTACATTACACCTAGGTATTTCGACTTCGACTTTTTTCCAGGAATGATAGCATTTAGCCTCATCAGATGGGGTTGTAGGTGTGTTTAAATAATCGTAAACTTCGTATTCGTCCTTTATATATATGGGACCTGTATACATTTGCGATTCAGTAGTTGGGTCGTCACCGTTGGTTGTATAGTAGATTTTCTGACCAGCAGCAGCTTTTAGAGTTAAATTGAACTCCGAATTATATATTCCTGAGTGTTTATCAGCTATTATGGTACCGCTGCTTCTGTTTGATTCTCCCGGAGTGGGAGTTGCCAAGTTAGTTAGTAACGCAGAACTTTCTTCTAATCGTCCGTAAGTGTAATCTTCGTTAATACGACCGAACTCTAACATATCAACTATATTCACACCATCGGTCAGAAATAACGTTTCTCCCTTGCTAGATAACTTGAAATTAGCGTGCTGTTCGCCAAGAATTAGTCCATTTAATCCCGAAGCATAAACTAAGATAAACTGATTGGAGGGTAGTATATGTGAAGTGAATCTCCATTTGTTTAATTTCTTCTCGTCATCAGTTAGATAATAATCTGATAACTGTATTGGCATATCAGATTTATTATATATCTCTATCCAATCATAATATTCACCATCTGCCGCTTGTAGAAGCTCATCATTATCTGAACAAACTTCGTTTATTTGTAGCTGTCCATAGCCGATATAGCTAGTCAGTAATAGTAATATTATAATATGTTTCATCATCTTATTTTTATGAATTTATAAACTCGGTTGCTCGATTTCACAAAGTAAATAGAGGGAGCCAATTTGCTAATATCTACTGTTAGTTTGTTCTTGTAATTTGCATCTATCTGCATTATCTCTTTGCCGTGAACATCTACAATATATATCACATCGGAGCTAATATTATCAATAGTAATATAGTCACTAGCTGGGTTGGGGGAGATGGTCCAATCATCAGTAGATGCGTAATTAACTGAAGAAGGAATACACAAGACATTGCTATCCAAATCGAAGAAATCCTTAAGATGCTGTCTAAAATAGCATTCTCTTTCCCTAGCGAACGAAGTTAGATAATAATCTATATCAGCTAACCATTTGTCTTTACTCTCTGGAAATCCAAACCGTACAATATTATTCTCTATTTCAGATTCATATTTAGTAATATACAATGCAATTAATGACTCTATTATCTCAAATTTGAAATCATTATCAAGTAGGAATAGTATTCGGTCTATGAACTTTGATTTGAATATTCCGTTGCCTAAAAGCTTTTGTTGGACTATATTGATATTCTTAGGATTTGGCCAATCGCTATGTTCTAGCTGGGCTGTATGTTCGAACATATCATAAGTGTAATCATTCCAACCACCATCTAAATCATAGAATAATCCCCGATATTTTTTATCCATCTCCATACTATTCCAAATAAGGAAATTATTACCCGGCCAATCAAAATTATTGAAATACATGTCTGCTATATAATAATCAATCATATTATCTATGTCTATTCGGCTGTCTATATATTCGTAATTAGCTGTAACTGATAAATCATTATTTACAATGAAATCATAGACAGGAGCGAAGTCATCGTAAGTACCATTCTTCGCAAAATCTGGACTATCTGCATGGATTATATTTATACTGTCTTTATCGATGTTGTATTTTTCAGAGAAGTAGTCCTCGTCCAATCTAGTTCTCAACTCAGCCAATCCCCAATAGTTACCATTTATATATACGACTACGGGTTTAATATGAGTTCTATCCAAGTTCAGATTCTTTACACATTCGTGAGTAAGTGCGTCTTTGAATATGGTTCCATTCCAACCCGCCATAGTTGTTCTGATAAGCAAGCTATTGAATTCCTTTACATCTATTTCAGGGAAAAAGACATTATCAAATTTATTAATCCCATATTCCTTTCTTGCGTAGAACTTTATAGATTTTTGTGGTAAAGCTCTCGTACCTCCACCATGTGTTCTAATGCCTGCGTTTTCTTCGAATACTGTCTTACCATCTTCAATATATGTTAAAGTAGCGCTTCGTTCCCAATCTTTCTGATAGTAATTACCAGTCCAACAAGGGTAGTTAGGGTCGAGCATATTACCAGGAATATAGATTCCAGAATCTTGGCTGAATAAGCTCTTATTATCAACGGTAATACTGACAATAGGTAACTTATGTTCATTACCCAAAAAGTATGTCTTCCTATGAACTTTACCTTCAACACCATTCTCATCTATTACCCGATAGCTGATAACATGGCTTCTTGGTATTTGTTGAGTTGGTTTAGACCACTCTACCCCACATTTTAAACTATCTAGGGTAGTAGTAGGTACGTCTAAGTATTCATAAACCTCATACTCGTCTTCTATTTCTATCTCGCCTGAGTATTGGAACGACTCAATTGTTGGATCGTCGCCGTTAGTTGTGTAGTATATTTGCTGACCAGATGCTGCTGTTAGAGTCAAATCAAATTCGGAGACATAGTAGCCCGACTCTCTGCTTGCTATTACAGTGCCGCTGTTTCTGTTTGATTCACCTGGTGTAGGAATTGCTAGGTTTGTTAGTATTTCAGAGTTTTCTTCTAATCTTCCGAAAGTGTAATCTTCGTTTATTTTTCCGAATTTTACTTTATCTATGGTGTTAGTTCCATCTGTTAGGTATAGTGTTTCACCTTTGCTAGATAGCTTGAAATTGGAGTGTTGCTCTCCAACGATTAGCCCGTCTAACCCCGAAGCAAATACAAGCATATACTTGCTTACAGGTAATATCTGTGTAGTGAATTTCCATTTATCTAACTTTTTTTCGTCATCGGTTAGGTAATAATCTGATAATTGTACGGGCTTATCCGAGTTATTATATATCTCTATCCAATCGCAATACTCACTATTAGCAGATTGCAAAAGCTCATCATTATCCGAACAAACTTCATTTATTTGTAGCTGCCCATAGCTAGTATAGCTAATCAAAAATAATAGTATTAATAGTCTTCTCATTCCCAAATATAAGGAATATCAATCCATTGTAAAACTATCGGGGTAATATTTATTTGCTAGATTTACAAATTCATCTCCACGGACGAACATTTTCATATCTACTTCATCTATATTGTCCTTTCCACAAGCAGCGAGTAGTTCCATGACTGCATAGACTGTGTTATTATGAAAGTTGAATACTCTCTCCGACTTGTCACTGACTACAAGCCCTTTTACTAGTGCCTCGTCTTGAGTAGCAACTCCAGTTGGACAGTTGTTTGTATTGCAACGAAGGGCTTGGATACAGCCGATAGCAAACATAAACCCACGTGCAGAATTACAGATATCTGCACCCAAAGCAAGGTTCTTCAGAACTGATTCGGCAGTTACTATTTTACCTGATGCAATAACACTAATTTTATCTCTTAGTCCATATTTGATTAACGTTTTATTAACAAATATAAGCCCCGGTTGAAGTGGCATTCCTACCGAATCGGAGAATTCTAATGGTGCAGCTCCTGTACCACCTTCAGCACCATCTACTGTGATGAAATCTGGCATCATACCTGTCTTTTCCATCAGTGCACAAATTTCCTTGAATTCCTCAGTACGTCCAATACAAAGCTTCATTCCAATCGGCTTACCACCCGATAACTCACGCAGTTTCTCGATGAATTCTAGTAACCCTTGTGCATCGTTAAACTCTTTATGACCTGGAGGTGAAAGCACCGTAGTACCCGGTTTTATATGTCTGATAGATGCGATTTCTTCGGTGTTTTTTATACTTGGTAATACTCCACCGTGACCGGGTTTTGCTCCCTGTGATATTTTTAATTCGATCATCTTAACTTCGGGAATAGCAGCATTTTTTTTGAATGTTTCAGGATTAAATCGACCATCTTCAGTTCTACAACCAAAGTACCCAGTACCTATTTGCCAAACCAAATCTCCACCTTGCAAGTGATATGATGATATACCACCTTCACCAGTATTGTGGTAAAACCCACCTTTGAGTGCACCTTTGTTGAGCGCCATAATCGCATTTTTGCTCAATGCACCAAAGCTCATAGCAGAGATATTGTAAATAGATGCTTCATAAGGTTTCTCACACTTTGGACCGCCTATTTTGACTCTAGGTAGTTCGTGTTTTGGTTCTTTAGCATAGATGGAATGTCTCAGACCCTCATATTCCATTTTATCCAAATCATTTTGAGTACCGAAGGCAACTGTATCGCTTATGTTTTTAGCCCTTCTGTAAACTAGAGAACGGTGATTACGGGAGAAAGGCCTTCCATCGGTTGATGTTTCTATGAAGTATTGTTGTATCTCGGGTGAGATAAACTCGAATAAATATCTAAAATAACCCAACAGTGGGAAATTCCTAAGTATAGTGTGCTTCGTTTGGAATACATTGTATATACCCAATATGTAAAGGGCTGCAATTATTGTAAATATCCAAGTCGGAAAAATTTGTAAATATGTAGGTATAAAAAGAAGTATCAGGATGATAAGACCACTGGTTAAATATTTTGCTCTCATAAGTTATTGCTGCTTATTATGAATTGAATTTGATAACATACGAAATTCATCTAAATAATAGAAAAAAAGTGCAATAATTTATAATAAATGTAATTTTTTTAAAGTTTAATTGTTGTTATGAAGTACAAACATTACTATATTTAGAAATTATTTTAAATTAAAATTACTAAAAAGGTGTAAAAATGAAAAAAAACCTACTGTTTTGCTCTATTCTTCTTTTAGCATTTAGCCAAAGTTTTTCAGCTGAACAAAAGCTAATACTAGTTGAGCAAATGACAACTAGCTCGAACAATAGCCCAGACCTGCTTCCGCTTGCTAACCAATTCAACAATATTGTAAATAGTAATGTAGAAGTGATTCCGATGACTATTCACATGAATGTAAACCCTGATTTATTTTGGGAACAGAGAAAGGATTTAGATGATAGAATACTACTCTATAAAAGTACTTTCTCACTGCCTACTTTGTATGTAAATGGTTCGGAAGTAGTTGGTATGAATAACCTCCAAAATAAAATTAATTCGGAGAAAGGTCAATTTGTTCCGATAAAAATGAAAGTACAAAAAGGTCTCGTAACCGATAATTTTTTATTCGTAGAAGTGAAAATGGATTTAGAAACTCCAGTAGATAAGTCAGATTTACTATTTTGTGCAATTATAGAAAGGCATGTAGTTGCTCCACAAGTAGGTAACACTAGTGAGAGTGATTATTATTATGTTACAAGAAAAATTGATTTGAACCCTATGAGAGGAGAGCAAATTGATAGAAATGATCTTGGATTCTCGGGAAATAGATTTGCATTTGAAATAGAGAAATTTTGGAATATGGATGAGATTTATGCTATTGCATGGGTTCAAAATACTTTGACTAAGAAAGTATCGCAAGCAGAGAAGAATAAGATATATAATGAAAAGCCAATAATAGCTGTAAATAAGGATTCTGTGAATTTCGATGAATCTAATAAAAATGAAGTGGAGTCAATAGAGTTATATAATAACTCAATGAACATTATAGATATATCTAGTATTCAACTAGACTCGAAGGATAATTTTTCACTTCAACACTTTGAATCGGAGACTAGAATTTACCCTGGTATGACAAAGTTGTTAAGCGTTAAACTACTTAATCAAGAAGTAGGTGAATACAGTACTTTTGTAACAATAAAGTCTAACGCTACTAATACACCAGAATTAGTGATACCAATAAATGGGAAAGTTGAGAGTAGTGACAATCCGATTATAACTACTGATGTTACTGCACTTGATTTCGGGAAAGTTTCCAAATCACAAAAAGAAATAGTAAATATTACTAATACTGGTAAAGGTACTTTACGAATTAGCTCTGTTGAGATAATGGATAATGATGAAGGTGTTTTCACAATCTTGAACAATGAAATACCTGATGTGCCTGAAAAAGGGAATTTGTCTTTAGAAGTTAACTTCAAACCAAAAGAAGAAATCAACTATTTCTCTACTATGGTTATCAATACTAATGCGACCAACGAGTCATCTTATAGCATTACACTTAGAGGGGAAGGCGATAATTTGCAACAATTCTCTTCTATACAAGTTGCTACTGAAGCAGTTGACTTCGGTACTACCGATTTTATAGAACCGGTTAGAAAATCTGTTGTAATTAATAATATTGGTAATATAGAGCTAGAGTTAAAGAATAGTGCAATAGACGACCAAATGGATGGTGTATTCAAATTTGTAGGTGAATACAATAAGACAATCGCTGCCGAATCTCAAGATTCAATTGTCCTAGAATTCTTACCTAAATACAATAAAGAATATACAACTAAATTAATAATTCGCTCTAATAATACTGACCCAGCTCTAAGAAGAATAGAAGTACCAATAACAGGTATGGGCGATGGTGTATCTTCAGTAGAGAGCTTTATCAGAGATTTCAACGTTAATTACTATAACCAAAACCTTAAAATAGACAATGGTAATGAAAGTGTTAGTATGATTGAAATTGCGTTCTATGATCTGAATGGTAATATGTTGAATAAACAAAGCTCAAATATTGGTATTGGTAACGTGCAAATAGCTACTAATGTACTAAGTCGCAACCAAGTAATAATATATAACATTACTTCCAATGGTAAAATAATCAGTGCGGGTAAGTTTATAAATAACTAAGACAGACACTAAATAGTATATAGAATAAGAGCTGCCAATTATTGGCCGCTCTTTTTTTTTCTCATTCATCACATTTTTTTATAATGTACTAAAATAAGTAGAAGACTCTTGAGTCTTTTAACAAAACAACAGAACAATCTCTTGAAAATAGTATCTATCATATTACTAATTCTAATCTCGACATTTGTTGCATTCCCTTGCACAGATAGTCATGACGGTGAATTAGAGAACCACTCTGAATACAGCGTGGTGGATTACTCAGATGCACATTCGGATGTTGTTCCTGATCAAGAAACTTGCACCCCATTTTGTATATGCAATTGCTGTAGCACCCAATTAGTAGAAGAAGTAGCTCATATAGATTTTGTTCTAGAATATACAATAACTGAATGCCAAGAGCATACTTTCGCTACAATCGACCAATATATACAACCCAAAGTTACTCCTCCCAAATCTTAGTATAACACCTACTTTCGCATCACTGCGACTCTATAGCTAATAATGTAGCAATTTACTTATAAAAATAATATATATTCCTGAACCATAATTGCATTGTGCTTTTGTAGTATTTGTATATATTCTGAGTATTCAATCTTAGTATATAATAATCAAAACACCTGCAAATGGCTTCGAACATTAAAAAAAAAAGGAAACAAATGTTAGACAAAATAATTCAATTTTCAATTAACAATAAACTTGTTATAGGATTAATGACACTGGCTTTAATTGGATGGGGCGTTTATTCGCTATCTCAGCTTCCCATAGATGCTGTGCCAGACATTACAGACAATCAAGTTATGGTGATGACCATATCACCTACTTTAGCAGCACAAGAAGTAGAACAATTAGTTACGTTTCCAGTAGAACAAACAATGGTGAGCATTCCTGGGATTAAGGATATGCGTTCCTTTTCTCGTTTCGGACTCTCCATTGTAACTATTGTTTTTGAAGAAAACGTAGATTTATATTGGGCAAGGCAACAAATTCAAGAACGATTAACGCTTGCTGCCAAAGATATTCCTGAGGGGATAGGAAAACCAGAGATGGGACCCGTAACTACAGGGTTGGGTGAGATTTATCAATATGTAATTCATACCGAAAAAGGATATGAAGATAAATATGATGCTACCGAATTAAGAACCATACAAGACTGGATAATTAAAAGACAACTATTGGGAACACCTGGCGTAGCGGAAGTGAGTGGTTTTGGCGGTTTAGTGAAACAATATGAAATTGCCATAGACCCAGATAAACTTCAAAGTATGAATGTTACTATTGAAGATATTTTTACAGCACTGGAAAAAAACAATCAAAACACGGGTGGTGCTTATATTGATAAAGGTCCTAATGCCTATTTTATACGGAGCGAAGGTCTGGTTAACAATCTACAAGAGCTGGAGAAAATAGCTGTTAAATTAAATAACGGGATACCTGTTCTTATTAGGGATGTTGCCAAAGTACAGTTTGGTCACGGTGTGCGCTATGGCGCGGCTACGCGAAATGGAGAAGGCGAAGTTGTTACAGGAATTGTAATGATGCTAAAGGGAGCAAATTCTTCTGCCGTTATCAATGATGTAAAAGCTAAAATTGAGCAGATTAAAGAAACTTTGCCTGAAGGCGTAACCATTGAGCCTTTTCTGGATAGGAAAGGTTTGGTGGACCGCGCAATCGGGACTGTAACAACTAACCTTACAGAAGGTGCGTTAATAGTAATTTTTGTGCTAATCCTTTTTCTTGGAAATTTAAGAGGTGGATTGATAGTCGCTTCGGTCATTCCACTTTCTATGCTATTTGCTATAGCTATGATGAATCTATTCGGTGTTTCAGGAAATTTGATGAGTCTTGGGGCGATTGATTTCGGATTAATTGTAGATGGGGCGGTGATCGTAGTTGAGTCTGTAATGTTTGGGATTCATACCAGTAAAAAGAAATATGCTGACGTTGCAAAACTATCGTCTGCACAAATGGATACTGAGGTAAAGCACTCTGCAGGAAAAATGATGAATTCCGCTGCCTTTGGACAAATCATAATATTAATCGTTTACGTGCCTATTTTAGCTTTGACCGGCGTTGCAGGAAAAATGTTCCATCCAATGGCTCAAACTGTAATGTTCGCTATTCTTGGAGCATTAATTTTATCACTGACCTACGTTCCAATGATGTCTGCCCTTGCACTGGGTCGCAAGACGGAACATAAACGCAATTTTTCAGATAAAATGATGGATTTCTTTCAGCGTATCTACCAACCTATTTTAGAAGCTGCCCTACATGCAAAACTATTAGTATTTGGATTGGCAGTAGGATTATTAGTCTTAACGCTTATAGTTTTTGCAAATATGGGTGGGGAGTTTATTCCCCAATTGGACGAAGGAAATTTTGCGGTTGAAACACGAGTTCCTGTAGGAAGTTCTATCGATCAGATTATTGATGTTTCTCAAAAAGCACAGACCATATTATTAAATGAATATCCAGATGAAGTATTACAAATTGTGAACAAGATTGGTTCAGGAGAAATTCCAACAGACCCGATGCCAATTGAAGCTGGAGATATGATGATTATCTTAAGCCCAAAATCGGAATGGACAAAAGCTGGCGGAAGAGAAGAACTGGCAGCTGTGATGCAGAAATCGCTGTCTGTCATCCCTAATGCTACTTTTGGTTTTCAACAACCCATACAAATGCGTTTTAACGAACTTTTAACCGGTGCAAAACAGGATGTTGTAATAAAAATTTATGGTGAAGACCTCAATATTCTTTCAGATTTGGCTGGTAATGTGGGTAGCAAAATAAAATCGGTAGAAGGAGTTGAAGATTTGTTTATTGAAGAAGTGACCGGACTACCACAGATTAATATTAAAATGAACCGTGATAAGATTTCTCAATATGGTATGAATGTCGCGGACATAAATAAGACGATCGAAACTGCCTTTGCTGGTACTTCTGCAGGACTTGTTTATGAAGGAGAACGTCGCTTTGACCTTGTTGTGAGATTGGACAAAGATTTCCGAACGGATATTACCGATGTTCAGAATCTATATGTTAGCACACCACAAGGAAATCAAATTCCGTTAAGTCAGGTGGCAAACATTTCATTTGAACCGGGACCTGTACAAATTCAGCGTGACAATGCAAAGCGTCGAATTATAGTTGGCTTCAACGTGCGTGACAGGGATGTTCTAAGTATTATTGAGGACATCAAGCAAATTATGAATTCAAAAGTTGATATGCCAGCAGGTTATTATGTAACTTATGGCGGTCAATTTCAAAACCTACAAGAAGCTAATCAGCGGTTTATGATTGCTTTGCCTGTAGCTTTGCTGCTTATTTTAGTACTTCTTTATTTCACTTTTGGTTCAATTAAACAAAGTTTGCTCATTTTTACGGCAATCCCTTTATCTGCCATTGGTGGTGTTTTTGCACTAATCATAAGAGGCATACCCTTTAGTATTTCAGCAGGAATTGGATTTATTGCCTTATTTGGTGTGGCGGTTTTAAATGGAATCGTATTGGTGGCAGAATTCAATAGGTTGGATAAAGAGGGAGTAACCGATATTTATGCACGTGTCGTAAAAGGAACACGTGTAAGATTGAGACCTGTATTAATGACCGCTACCGTAGCTGCTTTAGGTTTTCTACCTATGGCATTATCAAATTCATCAGGTGCAGAAGTACAGCGTCCATTGGCTACTGTGGTTATTGGCGGTTTGATTACGGCAACCGCATTGACACTTATTGTATTGCCCGTGTTATATATTTATTTTACTGAAGGGAAGATGAAACTAAGATTTAAAAAAAATAACGTAATTACAAGCTGTATTATTCTTTTTGCACTATTGAGTCCAATAACAAAAATACAGGCACAAGACAATCAGCCAAAAGTAAGAGCAGTAACCTTGCAACAAGCTATAGATGAGGCTTTGACAAACAATAAGCGCATCAAAATAGCCAATTATCAAATCGAGGTAGAAGAAACTGGTAAGTTGGGTGCGTTCACAATACCAAAAACTGAGTTGTCATATACTACTGGTGATATTAATAATCCTGGTGTTACTGATAATATGATCAGTATATTCCAGCGTATTAATTTCCCTATGCTTTACATAAGTCAATATAAACTCGCTGAAGAAAGGGTAAAAAGTAGTGAACGATTGAAGGCAATAGAAGAAAATAAATTAAAGGGCGATATCAAAACCGCATATTTGAATTTACAGTTTGCATTGGAAAAAGAGCAATTACTTTTAAAAAGTGACACTCTCTATAACAATCTAAGTCGATTCAGCGAAATGAGGTATAAAACTGGGGAATCGACAAAGCTAGAAAGTGTAACATCTGCTACACAATCAATGCAAATAAGAAATGAATTAATGCGAAATCAGTCAGATATTCAAATTGCAAGTAAGCAACTGCAAACCCTTCTTAATACGACAGATAACATTACGGTTGCAGAAAATAATTTGATACCTAACACATTGGATATGAGTTTTCAAAGCGACTCTGTATCTCAAAGTCCATTAATTGCATATTTGCAGCAGCAACTTAGGATTAACGAACAAATGACCACAGTTGAGATAAATAAATTGTTACCCGATATTATGTTTGGTTACAACAGTCCAACATTTGCTGGGAGTCAAAATCCGCTTGGTAAAGTCTATACAAATAGTGACAGGTTTTCATATTTTCAAGTTGGCATTGCGGTGACCTTATTCCCAGGTGGGTATAGTTCTAAGATAAATGAGGCCGAGCTAAATGAATCCATAGCAAAATCACAGCTGGAGTTGACTAAAATAAACTTTTATGGTGAGTTGCAAAATTTGGTTGAGGAGTATCACAAGCTTCAAAGTACACTTCAGTATTATCAAAATGAAGCTCTACCACAAGCAGATTTGATTATTGACAATTCTGAAAAAAGCTTTAAAAGTGGTGATGTGTCATATACTCAGTATTTGCAAAATATCTCTTTAGCAAATACAATTCAAAAAGATTATTTGAATACGCTTTATCAATATAACAAATCTATAATAATAGTAGAAACCCTAATGGGTTTAAAATAATATCGATTCTAAATTAAAAGGAAAAATAAAAATGAATATAAAATCTATCACAAAAATTTCTGCATTGTTATTGTCGATAATACTAATTACGGCTTGCGGAAACAAAGACAATAAAGAAAATGGAACTCCTGCTGAAACAAATGTTAATCAAGGAGCAACGGCATCAAATAGAGTATATAAGATAAGCTTGACAAAAGCCCAATACAATCTAGCTAGCATAGAAACTGGTCAAGTAGAAATGAGAAATTTGAGTAATATCATCAAAATTAATGGACTAATAGATGTAGAACCTAAAAGTATGGCTTCTGTTTCAGCGCCTTTAGGTGGTTACATAAAATCAGCAGCATTAATACCTGGTGAAGCGGTAAAGAAAGGGCAAGTTATAGCCACTATTGAGAATCCCGAATTTATAAATATACAACAGAATTATTTGGAAAGTTTGAGCAAACTTCAATTTCTCGAAGAAGAGTATCAACGTCAGCAAAAATTGCGAGATGAGGATATAAATTCTGCAAAAACATTTCAACAGATTACTTCAGAATTGAATGTTATGAAAGCTCGTATCAAAGGATATGAGCAACAATTAGAATTGGCGGGAATAAATAAAACATCTGTTCAAAAAGGCAACATAACCAGAACTGCTAATCTTTTTGCACCTATATCAGGGTTTGTTAAGTTAAGCAATAAGAATATTGGCGATTATGTAACTCCACACGATATAATCTTTGAACTAATAAACCTCGATGATATCCATCTAGCTTTAAACGTTTTCGAAAAAGATTTAGGTCTGTTGGAAGAAGGTCAATCGGTTAAGTTTTCGCTCGCAAATGAAAACAATTTTAATCGCGTAGCAAAAATATTTCTTATTGGTAAATCGGCCGGAGAAAATCGTAGTATTCCCGTACATTGCCATATAACGAGTGATCAAAAAGGATTGCTCCCAGGGATGTATGTCAAAGCTTGGGTAGAAACTGGAACACAACAACAAATGGCTGTTCCAAGGGATGCTATAGTGCAGTTGGAAGGCAAGGATTTCATTATTTTGGAATTGAGTGAAAAGAATGGCTCTGTTAACTTTCAATTAGAACAGATCAAAAAAGGTGTTGAGCAAGAAGGATATACTGCAATTACTCTATCAGATAGTATGGATATCAATAATGCAAAAATTGTAACGAAAAATGCATATTCCATATTGTCAGCACTAAGAAATTTGGAAGAATAATCAGTTAATTACTAAATTAGCAACAACTGCAATAGCTGTTAATCTGGCAAAAGAACATTATCCTCAGTTGAAGATAAAGGAGCATTCTATAACCAAAGCTAGTAAGCAAAGTAAAAAGAGTCTAGATTTCGGACAAACCCAGCTCTACATAGCCACAGAAGAAGCTGGTAATGGTGGTGCAGGGGTTCAGTCGGTCACTCGCACTAAAGTTATTTTTAAATTTCTCAGCCCTCTTAGTTTACAAGAGGGCTGTTTTTTTTTGAATGAATATGCCACAGCAAGGACTGAAAGGGCGTAGCTGTCTCAGGGTTACTTTTTTTAACACACTTGTGCTGAGTCTTGTCGAAGTAAAGCCACAATGATTTGCTTTTTTGATTTCTACACAGAGAACACAAAGTGCGGTAAGCCATGTCATTTGAGAGGACACGCAGAGTCCGAAGAATCCAAGAAACTCAATAATATTAATATTCCTAAAAGAATAGTTTTTAGTGCATTTGGGTTATTAGGGTTCATTAGATAATATTTCTATTTGTTTATTTCAATAAGTTCTATCTTAATTATATCTCTTATACGACTCCATTCATCCCAAAGAGGATCATTAATATCAGTGTCACCTTTTATTTTATCATCTACTATTTCCATTCTTTTATTGTGTTCCTCAAGTATTAATGTAAACTTGTCAGGGTCTGTAATAATTGTACCTTTTAGGCTATCTGCGAATTGTTGTAGCTCTTGCCCAATAAGTAATCTACTTTGTGTTAATGATAATCTCCCGTTTGGACCACCCCATATTTCATCAGCATCTTTATCATCTTGACCATCATCTTCCCATTTGCAAATATCACAAATATCATAACCTCGCCTTTCAGACAGAGTTGGATATCCGCAAGACGGACATGTAAAAATATTCTCTTCTTTGTTTTTAGATTTGAGATAGCTGTCAAATATCGCACGTCGTAGTCGGAAATCTTCAAGTATTTTCAACTCAGACTCTAATAGCTCTTTATTAAACTTTTCTGGGTAGCTGTTTTTAATTTCAGTTTCATTGTTATTTGCATAAGTCGCTTTCTTATCTACTTGACCACAAGAAATTAAGATTACAAGAAATACTGTTGCCCACATTCTCATTATTTTAAACCAGTTATTAATAGGATTAATCCAAATATACTCAAATTTTATAAATATGTATACTTATTCAACCATATGCTTCACCAACTTATTTATCTGTAATTATTATCTAATTACTTTGTTGTTTATATTGTAATATTAACAACTATTAAAATACAGAATTATTATGAAATATATCTACATGCTTTTGTTCCTTATTTGCTTTAATCAACTTGACGCCAAATTCGAGATGGGCGTTAACTTAGATGATGATGGTGCATTTACTAATATGATAAATCATACTGTTAGGTATAGTAATGCCACTGGGTACAGCGAATATGGATGGCCTACAAGTGATTTCGACCTAGTGCTGATGGACGGCAGACCTGCTGCGGAATGGACTGGTAATATAGATGACCCAGAGCAATATAGGGTAGATTATAGTGGTACCTATAAGGCATCTTTCTCAGGTTTGGCAGATGTGACTGCCTCTGGTACAAACGTGACTTTGGAGAATCTAAGATACGACAATGAGACAAATACAACTTACTTTGATCTAATAGTTGGGGGGCATGATGAACCCAACCATGGGTTAGTGTTCTTGAGTTTCAAAGATACAAGAATAAGCCCTAAGGCAATGAATAACTCGGGCATTTCTAAGCTGAAAGTAATGAGACCGGGGTACGAATTGGATACAAAAAAGACATTCACTGATGAGTATATAGCGCTTTGTAAAGCAGCTGATTTTGCTTGTTATCGCTTTTATAATGTTCAGAATATATGGAACGGTGAGCCAGTTTATCCTGCTAAAACGACGTGGGACAACAGAAAAACTCCACTCGATGCTGCCCAAGAGAATATGCAAGTAATCAACGGTAAGAGAGACGCTTGGTGTTGGGAGTATATAGTCGAATTGTCGAACATACTCGATAAAGATATTTGGATTAATATTCACATGTCTTGCGATTCAACTTATGTAGCTGAATTGGCTAAGTTCTTACAGGCGAACCTGAACTCAAATATCAATATTTATGTAGAAAATAGCAATGAAGTTTGGAGTCCGACTCAAGCCACTCATGGTCCATATAACAAAGCCGAGGCGGATAATTACGGTATTACTTTTGACCAGAATTATGCCCGAAGAACTGTTGAGCTTTCCAATTGGTTTTCTAATGTGTTCGGCAAAGATGCTATCAACAATAGAATAAGAATTATTTTGGCTGGACAACAAGCTTATAATGGTAGAAGCGACATACAGTTGAATTATATAAATGATAAGATAGGAGAGCCAAAAAACTATATTTATGCAACAAGTACGGCACTATATTTTCAGACAGAAGCGCCGGCTTCTGATGATCTAGAAACAATAAATAATGGAATGCTACTTAGCATAGGCAAACAAATAATAGAAACACAATCGTCCACTTATAGATTGAATCACATTAATAAAGCAAAGGATTGGGGTTTAGTCGGGGGATGTACTTCTTACGAAGGTGGCCCGCATGTACCAGCTGGAGGTAGTCTAGACAATCTCAGTAACTTAATCAACTCCCACAGAACGAAAGAAATGGGGAATGTAATAAAGTACAATTATCAAGAAGGTTGGGAGAAAATAGGCGGAGGTTTAGCTTTGCACTTTACATTAGCATCATCGTATAACCGCTACGGTTGTTGGGGCTTGACTGATGATTACACTAACCCAGATAGAAATTATAAAATGCAAGCAATCCGTGATATTATTTCATCCAAGTCAAATATTACAAATCTGGCTGTTGAAGATATTATTGCTATATCACCAAACCCTACAGATGGCAATATACAATTAGTATTAAAAAAGAAGTTAGATGAACTAACTGTCGTTGATATAAACGGCAAAACCATATTCTACTTAGACCCCAAAGTTGGGAGCACTCAGTTAGATATGAGCAGTTACCCTATTGGTGTTTACTTTCTTAAGTATTGCAATGGTGGTGTATGGGGCAGCACAAAGATACAGTTGAGTAGGTAGGGACAGCTTATGACTAATATATTTCCAGTCAAGCTGAGGAAAAGAAGTAACTTGCATCTCAAAACAAGACTTTTTTCAATTCAGAATTGGAAAAGTCAGATAATTCTCCGGCTCCATTTCCTAATAATCATTAATTTGCATAAACTTTCAATCATTTGAGACGTTTTACGTGTTCAAGTGTCATTATAGTTATATAAAAAACAAATTCAAAAAGACATGAAATATATTATACTCCTGCTATCATTTTGTACAACTGCTTTTTCCCAATTCGAGGCCGCTCCAGCTTATCAACCCCATAATCTCAGCTTCGAAAATGCCGTTGTTGGTGCTATGCCAGCAAAGTGGACATTGTCCGAACAAGCGAAGGAAAAGGGATATTATTCAGAAGCAACAGTCACTAACCCATTCGATGGCAAATACTGTTTGAGTATAGAAAGACCTATGGATTCTACTGGTACAGAGAAAGTGAGCGCTTCTGCCGTTCAGAGTTTTGATGCTAGCCAGTATATAGGCAAGAAAGTGAGATTCACAGCTCATATACGTGCAGAGATAGAAGGCGAGGGACACGCTGGGTTCTACATCTCAGAACGTACTTTCCAAAATCAATACCCATTCATCAATACTAATGAAGAAGATCCAATTGTTTTCAATACTTGGGAGCGATATACAGTAGAACATACTGTTACCGATGATGCATATTCTATTAATATCGGTCTCTTCCTACAAGGTAGTGGAAAGGCGTGGATAGATGGTATAACCATTGAAGCTATAGATGAAGTGCAAGACATAGTTACAGCTGGTAGCACTGATGCTGAAACCGCAAAAAAATATCTGGATTTCGCGAAGGCCTATGGTAATACTAAGTTCTTTCACCCTTCGGATGAAATAGAAAAACTTGATTTGGAAACTTACCTTTACCATAGTATTAAAGGGCTTGTGAGTAATACAGATGCTTTTACTACTATCCAAAATCGTATAAAGAGAATAGCCCCTTCGGCTGGATTATACAAAGATGAGGTAAGTGCGAAAAAACACAAAGTAAACAAGCCAAAAAACGCACTAGATAGAGTTGCAATAGCTAAGATTACGAATAATATATACTATAAAAATGGTGATTTGAACATAGGCACTAAACGATTGAACGTATATGATTCCAGAATGCCACGCGAAGCAGCTACCTACCAGATAATAGGCGCTTCTAACTTAGCGGGTAAAAAAATAAAATACTCAGCTATGGCTAAGGTCGTACCTTATGGTAATGACGCCCACGCTGAACTATGGTTTCGTGTTGATTTCGAAGACCCAGCTAAAGAGCCACTTAATATTAAAATTCCTGAGGTTATATATTCTGATAAATGGAAGGAATATAGTATAGAAGTTGAAATACCGAAAGATGCTGTTCAGATAAGACCGGGGCTTGTATTTTTTGGAGAGGGAAGATGTTGGTTCGACGATGTAAAGATCACAGCCAAAGGTCAAGGTGAAGATTTGGAATATAACCCTAAGAATAATTCTTTCGATATGAAATGGCAACCGAATAGTATAGAGTACTGGAGAATCCCCGAATCCATACTAAAATCGGGGTATGCGTTTTCAATTGATAATAGCAAAGAAGCCCTAGACGGTAGTTCGTTAGTTATCTCTACAGATAAGCAGTTGTATAATCCTTTGTCAAAACCAGAGGAAATCTGCATTAGCAAAATAGATGACGGTATGTGGCTTGCACTACCACTAACTGTATATGATGATGGTAATGTTTCTTTACCAAAATCAGATGACAAACCCGAGCAAAGAATAACAATGAACCCAAATGACAGAATATCTAAAGTTGCTGTATTTATAGAGATGTGGAACTATATGAGGTACTATTCTAATGTCAACTATACAGAAGGCGAGTGGGAGAAATTATTTTTGGATAATATATCTAATATAACTCAAACTAGAACCACTGATGAGTTTGAAGCAGAGCTAAACAAGATAATGAAGGTAACTAATAATATACGCTCAACGGCGTGGCTAACTTCACAATCAAAGGATTTTACGTTACCATTCATAGTAGATTTTGAAAATGGTGAGGTGGTAGTAGTTAGCTCTTATGACAAGCAAATAGAAAAAGGGGATAGAATACTAGATATTGGCAATAAGAACGTAATGGATTTTGTAGCAAAAGAATCGGAACAATACCCTGGTAATTCAACTATATGGAAACAGAAAAAAGCGTTCTACAAGCTATCAGCAGGTGATTTCAAATCAGAAGAAAAAGTCAGAATTAATAGAAACGGTGATGAGTTAATAGTTCCCATTACTAGGTATTTAACTAATAGAGAAGTTGTGATAGCTCGCCCATATACATTGGAGTGGTTGGATAGTAATACTATTTACATAGATGGAACTCGTTTGGATGACTTTGAGATGAGCGAGATGATGGGTAATTTCATTAAAGCAAAGGGGATAATAATAGATTTGCGTGGAGATGCTCTACTTTCTGAACACTTCCTCGGCTTTTTTATAGATGAGAATATACCGACATTTGAATGGGGGTTGAACTCATATATTAGCCCTTGTAAAGAGCCATCAACTCGGATAATAGATGGTTACGTGAAAGCTAAGAAATCTGAATTGGCTAGAAATATTGTATTTATAACAAATGAAACAACTGTAGGTAAATCTGAGACCATATTACAAATAGTGAAATACTATGGAATAGGTAAGATAATAGGTGAACCAACAGCCGGCTCTTATGATATGATGCAAGAGGTCAAATTGCCAGCTTTTTATAATATTTCGTTCGATATATACCCAATGTCATTTAAAAATGATGATCAGATAAAATATAAATCTATCATACCCGATATAACTATCGAGGGGAAGGATAATTATCCAAATGATCCAAAAATCAAAAAAGCACTTGATATATTAAAACAAAAGTATTAAATTGTACAGAATTATAATAAACTAAATTAGGAGATAAGTATGAAGAAAGTATTAGTGCCGTTTATTCTAACAGCAATCGCTCTAACAGTATTCTTTTTGCTTCCGAATCAATCTGAAGCAAAATCAGCTAAAACGTCTTTCACAGCATCAATCACGTGTGATGGTTGCAAGAGCAAGATAGAAAAGAACATGAAAGATGTAGATGGCGTAAACACTACTAGCGTTGACGTAAAGACTAAAACTGTAAGCTTTGACTACGATCCTGAAGTTATAACAGTTGCAGATTTGAAAACAAAAGTAACAAAATTAGGTTATGATGTTGCTGAAGTTTCTACTAAGAAATGCTCTACTTCAGACAAGGAGTGTTCTACTACTGGTAAAGTAGGCGATAAAGATTGTAGCACAACTAACAAGAAAGTCGCTTCTAAGGATTGCGGCTCGGAAGAGAACTGCTGCAAAGATAAGGCAAAAAAATAAGAATAAACTTGTACTAAAGTTGTTCGACGAGAGCTATCCTATATGGGTAGCTCTTTTTTTTTGCTTTTATGACAGATTGTAGAGACGTATTGTTGTGCTGACCGTTGTCGAAGTAAAGAGTCAAGAGAGGTAGTCCTAATTGTATTTATTAAGAACAAGAATACAAGGTGGAATAAGATAGTCAGGATGATTGGATTATACGTCACTCTGATAACGCCGCAGACATTAGAAGAATCTAGGTGTTATTTAACTAAGTCATAATGCTTTACCATATCAATTCGATTAGCTTGTGATTGACGCTCCCGATACCTTCAAATTTTTATTATTAAACATTTATTACTAATTTATTCAGTCAGCAAATAACAATTTCGAGTAAAAAATGAAAAAAATACTATTTCTATTCCTATTTATACTTGTCATAAGCTCTTGTAAAGATGATGAAGGCGATATCGTTGCACCTGGAAATGAATATACTCCTAAAATTATTACCGAAAATTATGGAACTGCAAAGCTAGTTGGTTTTGTAAATGATAAGTCAGGGAATCCACTTTCAGGTGTTACAGTATTTTTTGGTGAAGAAAAGACACTAACTGGCACTGATGGTGGTTATCAATTGAATACGCTGTCTTCTGGATCAAACAAAAGAATTTGGTTTCAGAAATCGGGATATGCTTCCACTCAAAAATTAGCTGACATAAAAGAAGATTTACCAAACAGAATAGATGCTAGTCTATTCCCGATTGATAAAACCGAAAAAATGAATAGCGATGGTGGAAAAATAGAAGGAAAAGATTTCTCTCTCGAAATTCAGCCGGGTGGATTTGTTTATTCTGATGGTCGCCCAGTAGAGGAAGATGTTTTCGTAGAAGTAACTGCCTTTTTAACAAGTGAAGATGAGTTTTTAGATGCTTTCCCTGGTGAATTCAGAGGGACTAGAGAAAATGGTACCGAAACAGCAATCGAATCTTTCGGATTTATTGATGTTGTGTTAAAAGTGGAATCTGGCGAACCAGTTCAACTAGCAGATGGAGTAACAGCAACAATCAAGATTAAAGCTCCACAGAACTCTCCAGCTACAATCCCAATGTGGCATTATGACGAAGACAAAGGAAAGTGGATAGAAGAAGGAATTGGCAGTCTAGTTGATGGATTCTATATAGCAGAGGTCAAACACTTCACAAAGTGGAACTGGGATAGACCTTATAATGAAACTTCAAAGATAGTTGGAAGAGTAATCGATAATGCTGGAAACCCAATTGAAGGCGCAAGTGTTGTACAAAAAGGAATAACTTATATATTTCAAAACTCAGCAGAAACTGATGAAAATGGCGCTTTTGAGTTACTTACACCAGAATCAAATGAATCAGAAATTGAAGCATATTTTGATATTTATGGCTCAACAATAATCAACTATACAACTTCACCTAACAAAGGGCAAGTTTATAATATTGGAGATATTAAAATTAATGTAAGTATAGATAATGTTATCGAACCATATATTTCTGATGCTTTATTTTATATCACAATAGGGCAATCTGCAAAAATTACAGGCAAATATTTTGGAGAAGTAAAAAGAAATGGGTATAAATTATTATTAAATGGCAATGAAGTAGAAACCACAACTTGGCAGAATGATCTAATTGAATTTGTTGTTCCAAACGGAATACCAGAAGAAGGAACAATTCAAATAGATAGAGATGGAGTATTTAGTAGAGAAGTAAATTATAAAGAGGGTGATTGGACTTGTGAGATTAAAGGTAATATATACGACAATAATGACCAACTAACTTATTTATATTTATCTAATCGAATATTGATATACATACCAAATTGCATAGGAAATCTTCAGAATTTAAAAGAGCTTCACCTTAGTAATAATCGATTAAGTAGTCTGCCTGAAAGTTTCGGAAATCTTCGAAATTTACAAGAGCTTGACCTTCATTATAATGATTTAACAAGTTTACCTAAAAGTTTCAGCAATCTCCAAAATTTAAGATTGCTTGACCTTCATTCTAATCCATTAAGTAGTTTACCTAAAAGTATCGGCAATCTTCAAAATTTACGAGAGCTTGACCTTAGTCTTACTAGAATTAATAGTTTACCTGAAAATATTGTCAACCTACAGAATTTAGTAATTCTAAACTTAGAAAATAATGATTTTGTAATTTTATCAGAGAGCATTGGTAATCTACAGAATTTAAAAACTCTAAACTTGGAACTTAATGATTTAACAAGTTTACCAGAAAGTTTTGGCAATCTTGAAAACTTAGAGGAGCTTAATCTTTATAAAAATGAGTTAACGACCTTGCCAGAAAGTTTCGGCAATCTTCAAAACTTAAAGGAGCTTAATCTTCGTACGAATAGATTAAGTAGTTTGCCGATATCAATCAAAAACTTAAAAGAAAACCTAATTTTATTAATTTTAACAAATAACAATTTTTCGGAAGAAGAAAAAGCTAAAGTTGAAAAGTGGCTACCAAATACTACCATTTATTGGTAAATAGTAAATGGGTGGCTATTGTTGTCTTTTGATTTATTATTAGTTTTATTCAGTCAGCAAATAACAATTTCGAGTAAAAAATGAAAAAAATACTATTTCTATTACTATTTATACTTGTCATAAGCTCTTGTAAAGACGATGAAGGCGATATTGTTTCACCCAGTAATGAATACACTCCTAAAATTATTACCGAAAATTATGGCACAGCAAAGCTAGTTGGATTTGTCAAAGATAAGTCTGGTAGTCCTCTCGCTGGTGTTACAGTGTTCTTTGGAGAAGAGAAGACATTAACTGGCTCTGATGGTGGTTATCAATTAAACACCCTATCCGCAGGATCTAATAAAAGAATTTGGTTTCAGAAATCGGGATTTGCTTCCACTCAAAAACTGGCCGACATAAAAGAAGATTTGCCGAATAGAATAGATGCTAGCCTATTTCCAATTGATAAAACAGAAAAAATGAATATTGATGGTGGCAAAATCGAAGGGAAATATTTCTCAGTCGAAATAAAGCCGGGTGGATTCGTTTTTTCAGATGGAAGACCTGTTGAGGAAGATGTTTTCGCAGAAGTAACTGCATTTTTAACAAGTGAAGATGAATTTTTAGATGCTTTCCCAGGTGAGTTCAGAGGGACAAGAGAAAACGGTACAGAAACCGCAATCGAATCTTTCGGATTTATTGATGTTGTATTAAAAGTTGCATCTGGCGAACCAGTTCAACTAGCTGACGGAGTAACAGCAATAATCAAGGTTAAAGCTCCACAGAACTCCCCAGCTACAATCCCAATGTGGCATTATAATGAAGATAAAGGAAAGTGGATAGAAGAAGGAGTTGGCAGTCTAGTAGATGGATTCTATATAGCAGAAGTTAGCCACTTCACAAAATGGAATTGGGATAGACCTTATAATGAAACGTCAAAGATAATTGGCAGAGTAGTCGATAACGCTGGCAACCCTATTGAAGGGGCAAGTGTTGTACAAAAGGGAATAACATATAGATTCCAAAACTCAGCAAAGACAAATGAAAATGGCACATTTGAATTACTTACTCCGGAATCAAATGAATCTGAAATTGAAGCTTTTTTTGATATTTATGGCTCAACAATAATCAGCTATACAACGTCACCCAACAAGGGGCAAGTTGATGATCTTGGCGATATTATAATTAATGTAAGTATAGGTAATGTTATCGAACCATATATATCTGAGACTTTATTTTATATCACTATAGGGCAAACAGAAAAAATTAAGGGTAAATACTTTGGGGAAGAAAAAAGACAAGGATATAAGCTATTATTAAATGGCAATGAAGTAGAAACCACAACTTGGAAGAATGATCTAATTGAATTTGTTGTACCAAACGGAATACCAGAAGAAGGAACTATTCAAATTAATAGAGATGGAGTTTTAAGCAGAATAGTAAACTATAAAGAAGGAGATTGGACTTGTGAAATTGGGGGTAAATTGTATGATAATAATGACCTGCCAAAAGATAGTAGTAAATACTATTTAAATTTATATTATTTATCATTAGGTAAAATACCAAATTGCATTGGTAATCTTCAAAATTTAGAAATACTTGATCTCTATCGTAATCAATTAACTTCTTTACCTGAGAGTATAGGGAATTTAAAGAATTTAGAATATCTAGATATTGATTATAATCAATTAACTAGTTTACCCGAGAGTATTGGGAATCTTCAGAGTTTAGAATATCTAATTCTCCATTATAATCGATTTAGTAGTTTCCCAGAAGTTATAAGTACTCTTCAAAAATTAGAATATTTGTCCCTTGGAAATAATCAATTAACTAGTTTACCTAAAAGTATAGGGAATCTACAGAATTTGAAAACGCTGAGTCTTAGTCATAATCAATTAACTAGTTTACCCGAATCAATCAAAAACTTAAAAGAAAATTTAATAGAATTGGGATTAGAAGGTAATTCCTTATCTAATATAGAAAAAGCAAAAGTTGAAGGATGGTTACCGAATACAAATATAAAGTGGTAAATAAAGGGTGGCAACCTTTTTTAGGACAAGAGAGTTCAGACTAAGGAGTATAAAATGCGGTCATTGAGCGGAGTACTTCGAGAACCTCAGTGAGCTACGAGTCCACTGAATGACGTATTACCCAATTACAGGTAACTTGAATCGCTTGTTTGGTGTGCGTTTTATTATTAAGATATTCCGCCCCTCTGGGGCTTTGTAGGTTGATTTTTACCTATTTGCTACAGATATACAGCCACTCTGTGGCTAAAATACAAGTCGTTCTAAACAATAAGTCTCTACATTTTTGATAATAATTATCCGTGCAATCCATAAATCCAAAAAATCCGTGATTCAGACATAAAGAGATTACCACGTCGCTACGCTCCTCGTAATGACACGATCTCTAGAATGACGGTTTTACGTGAGGTTTGGGGGATTACTGGCATAAAAAAAGAGACGTATTTTCACACGTCTCTTATATTATTCTATTATTCCGCCTTCGACTCCGCTCAGGCATCATATTCTTTCAATCTTATATATTTACCGCTTCGCCGTAGGCTGCTGCTGACGCTTCCATAATAGATTCGCCAAGAGTAGGGTGAGCGTGTATAGTTTTCATTATTGTGTGTGCAGTTGCGTCTAGTGAACGTGCTAGTGCTATTTCACCGATTAGTTCAGTTACATCTGGACCTATCATGTGTGCACCCAATACTTCACCGTATTTCTCATCGAATACTAGCTTCACAAATCCTTGTGTTTTACCAATACCGTGAGCTTTTCCGTTCGCTGTGAATGGGAATTTACCAACTTTTACTTTGTGACCAGCTTCTTTTGCTTTCTCTTCAGTCATACCGATAGATGCCACTTGTGGGATACAGTAAGTACAGCCAGGGATATTGTTATAGTCAATACCTTTGTCAGAATGACCAGCTATTGCTTCTACACAAGCGATACCCTCAGCAGATGCTTTGTGGGCTAACCAAGGAGCACCAGCTACATCACCGATAGAGTATATACCTTCTACGTTTGTACGGCATAGTTCATCGATTACTATTGAGCCTTTTTCTACTTTTACGCCTACAGTTTCCAAGCCAATTCCTTCGATATTTGCTTGTATTCCGATAGCGTTGATAGCTTTCTCAGCTTTTAGTGTCTCTTTTTTGCCGTCTCTTTCTATTACTACTTCTACGCCAGTTTTTGTTGGCTTAGCGCTTAGTACTTTAGCAGAAGTTAGCATCTCGATACCATCTTTCTTGAAGCTACGAGCTAATTCTCTTGATACGTCTTTGTCTTCGATAGGTAATATTCTATCTTGGTACTCAACGATAGTTACTTTTGTACCGAATGCATTGTAGAAATATCCGAACTCGATACCAATAGCACCAGCACCCATGATAATCATGTCTTTAGGAGCTTTGTTCTGTATCATTGCTTCTTTCGAAGTCAAAATGTTCTTTCTATCTACTTCAATACCTGGCATTTCTCTTGGTCTAGCACCAGTAGCTATTATTATGTGTTTAGCAGTAATAGTATCTGTTACTTTACCTTTGGGGTCTAGTACTTCTACTTTACCTTTGGCTGCTATTCTGCCGTGACCTTCTACTTTTTCAACTTTGTATTTGCCGAAAAGATATTTGATACCGCCAGACATTTGGTTAGCTACGCCTCTAGATCTTTCGATTACTTTACCGAAGTTTGCTTTCACGTTAGTTACTTCAAATCCGTAGTCTTCAGTATGAGCTAGGAAATGAGCGTACTCAGCAGATTTCAATAATGCTTTTGTTGGGATACATCCCCAATTCAAACATACTCCACCTAGTTCAGCTTTCTCTACACAAATTGTTTTTAGTCCTAATTGTGAAGCTCTGTTTGCAGCTACATAGCCACCAGGTCCAGAACCGATTATTACTACATCACATGAATGATTTGCCATTGTAAAACCTTTAATTTTTAGTCTTTTATAATTTTCATTTTTACAGAATACAAGTTAATTCTTTTTTCGAGTTTTCTCAAATTTCGTATTTAATTATTAATCACTCGAAATATATTTTATATTGCAGTTAATAACTAATTACTCATAGATATATTATACTCCGATTGAAAAATGTTTGAAATAAATACAAAATACGAAGAACTGAAAGCAGAAGTTGAGAAACACAGCCACTTATATTATGTTAAAAATGAACCAGTTATAAGCGATAGAGAGTTTGATTCTCTATTCGATGAATTACTCGAATTCGAAAAAGCACATCCTGAATTAGCAACTGATGATTCCCCCGCGAAAAGGGTCGGCGGAGAGCCAGTCGAGGGGTTCACAACGGTAGAACACTCACAGCCAATGCTATCACTTCAAAATACATATAGCCGTGAGGAAGTCGAGGATTTCGATGCTAGAGTCCGTAAGGGATTGGAGAACGTGAAATTCAGCTACACAGCCGAACTGAAATTTGATGGAGTCGCCCTCAGCTTAGTCTATGAGAATGGGAAGCTGAGCCGAGCGGTAACAAGAGGTGATGGCTTCAAAGGAGATGATGTAACGAGCAATGCTGTAACTATTCGCTCTATTCCCCTTTCTGTTTCTGGCGATTTGAAGAACTTCGAGGTGCGAGGTGAGGTATATATGACCAACCCACAATTCGAAAAAATCAACAAAGAAAGAGCGGAAAACGGCGACAAACTATACGCAAACCCACGAAACACAACTGCCGGCAGTTTGAAGCTATTGGATTCGCGAATTACAGCAGTTAGAAATTTACAGATGTACTGCTACTCACTATTTGTAGATGGAGCTGAGCTAGAAACAAACGAGAAGAACGCAGAAATCCTCAAGGAAATGGGCTTCCCAGTTTCACCGCATTTCGCAGTTTGCAATTCGGTAGATGAGATATTCAAATTCATAGACGAGTGGAACACAAGACGAGTTGAGTTGCCATATATGATAGACGGAATAGTAGTCAAAGTCAATGAGAAAAAGTATCAAGACGAGCTAGGATTCGTAGCTAGAGCCCCACGCTGGGCTATGGCGTATAAGTACGAAGCCGAATCAATGGAAACACAAGTGCTCGATATACAGCTACAAATAGGTCGTACAGGCGCAGTAACACCAGTCGCTATACTGGAGCCGATATTCGTATCTGGGTCAACTGTCAGCCGCGCCTCGCTTCACAATGCGGACTACATTGCCGAGAAAGACATACGAGTTGGTGACTACGTGATGGTCGAGAAAGGCGGCGAGATAATCCCCAAAGTAACGCAAGTTGTCCTAAACAAGCGACCAAGCGACTCTGTTCCTTTCGAGTTCCCTGCCGAAATAGACGGTGCAGCAATCCATAGAAACGAAGGCGATGCAGCACACTATGTCTCGGACAAAAGCTCGAAGACAATAATCAAGCGGAAAATAGAGCACTTCGTATCGCGGAATGCGATGGACATAGACGGTATGGGCGAGCGAATAATAGATGATTTTGTAGAAAAAGGATGGCTTAACAATGTCGCTGATATTTACGATTTGGAGCAGCACCGACCCGATATGCAAGAACTAGAGGGATGGGGCGAGAAAAGCACAACCAAGCTATTCGAGGCAATAGAAAAGAGCAAAACGCAACCCTACAACCGAGTGCTATTCGGACTAGGTATCCGCTTCATAGGTGAAAAGGGAGCGAAGCTATTAACCAAGAATTTCAAGAATATAACCGAGCTGGAAAACGCGGATTACGATACTCTAAAAGCAATCCACGAAGTTGGCGACGTAATGGCGGCATCAGTCGTAGATTACTTCAATGATGAAGATGAGCTGAACATAATCGGGAAACTAAAGAGAGCAGGACTAATATTCGAGTCAGATGAAGCGGACGAGCCACAATCAGACGCATTAGCCGGTAAGAGCTTCGTATTCACAGGCGAGCTAATCCGTATGACCCGCAAGGAAGCAGGTCAAATAGTAGAGAATCTTGGAGGAAAGCAAACCGGTTCAGTTAGTAAGAAAACATCCTACGTAGTAGTAGGCGACAGCCCCGGGAGTAAATACGACAAAGCCGTAGAGCTGGGCGTCACAGTCCTCAACGAAGATCAGTTTTTTGCGATGATAGAGGGCTACGATGCCTGAGCGGAGTCGAAGGCGGAGTGAGATGTAACATCGAGGGCAGAGTTTGAATGCATAATTTTAGTATATTAAGAGAAAACAGAGATTAAAATGAAATACAAATACTCAATATGTCACCCTGATAAAGAAGAGATAGAAAACAAGGATAATATATTAACTACTGATGAAGTTAAGCAAATAGCTGATAGTTATTCTTGGGGTTCAGAATTAGTTAAGATGGAAGGACTTGAACAACCTTGTTATAATCCATCTCTAGACTTCAAAAACATCGAGACAAATTATAGTTTAGGATTGACAGCTCATAAAAAAGAAAATAAAATTATGTTTTCAATTTGGTTTGGAAGGCCTGTTATAAAAAAATCATTTCTAGGTTTATTCGGGGAAAAAGTAGTTGTTGAAGCAATTGACAAATGGGAGTATGAGAAAAAAGAAGCATTAGAATTTCTTGATATTTTTCTTGAAATGGACTATGAAAAACTTGAAGAGAAAATGAATGATTAAACCACTTATAATATTTGTAGTTATAGTTCTATTTGGTTGCTCAAATGAAGAGCCTAAGCTCAATAGTGTTTTCATAGATTTTGAGAATAACGACACAACTGATAAATACATTTTCTTAGATTCTTGGGGGGTAATACAAAATGACAGCACAAACAAGAACAACAAATTTCTACTTTCAAGCAACTTTCTTGTCAATAAAATCGCAATATTGGACAAAGAGAATGAATTCACTTTCAATAATTCATTAATACAAAGATATGATGTTAAAGGAGCTTTGGGGATTGAAAAAATCAAGTTAGCTTTGTTAAAGCCGAATGATAAACTTGTAATAGAGTTCAAATCAAAATTTGTTCCGCCCCGAAACGAGTTGAGAAGTAAAACTATTAAATATCAAATCGTGTACTTCAGAAATAATGTCCTTGATTCAATAGACAATTATATAGTCTTCAAAAGTGATACAATTACTATAGAAAGAAATGGCGAATTCGTTTATACCAATAAGGTTTATACAAAGCCACTAAATCAATCAGAAATAAAAGCTATTTATAAATTTGAAAGAGATGTGTTAGAAAAGAAGTAGATACTCATATTCAACTCCTAACGGAGTTGCGAAGGTAGATTTAGAGAAATAAATTTAAAAAGAAACTAATCCATGAGATAACAAGTTTTGAAAAACATAATAAATAAACAAACCGCGATTAAGATCATGCTTGGGCTACTAGTGGCTGTGATTATATTCCACTTATGTATAATTATGAAATTTATACCTTATGAAATTGCTTGGGGTGGAAACCTAACCAATGACAATGAGATGTATGTTTTTGAGTTAATTTCGGTCTTCATAAACCTATTGTTATGTTATGCGCTACTGATAAAAGGGGAGTATGTAAAAGGTCTTATCCCCCTGAAAATAGTCGATATTTTCCTATGGGTGTTTCTGGTTCTTTTTGGATTAAACACAGTTGGCAATGCCTTCGCAGAGACTACTTTCGAGAAGTTCTTTTCTATTATTACTCTTCTATTTGTGTTACTACTTTGGACTATATTGATGAAAAAAGATAAATAGTTCGTTGTATAACCGTCGGCTTTTTTTTAACACACTTGTGCTGAGCGAAATCGAAGTAAAGCCACAAAGATTTGCTATTCTAATCCGTCTATTTAATTCTTAACTTGCAAGAAACTAAACGGCACAACAATGAAAATAAAAAAATTTACTATACAAGGCCATGACGGTTATGAGATGTCAGCAGAGCTGGATTTACCCGAAGATGGTTATCCCAAATACTTTTGCCTCTACGTACCGTGCTTCACTTGCACTAAGAACCTCAGGGTAGTTAAGCATTTATCAAAGCAATTAGTATCTCAAGGTATTGCGCTATTGCGTTTTGATTTCCCTGGCTTGGGTGATTCGGAAGGTGATTTTGCTCAGACGACATACTCTACTAATCTGAAGAATATTCGATTGGCGGCGAAGTGGTTAGAAGAGAATTACGAAGCACCAAAGCTCGGGATAGGTCATTCTATGGGCGGTTCGGCTATGATGAAATTTGCTATGGAATATGAACCTTTGGAGGCGTTGGTAACTATCGCAGCTCCTTCAACTCCTGATCATCTATGCCACGTACTGAGTCGCAACGTAAAGGAAGCTGAGGAAAAGGGAGCTTCAAAACGTACAATCGGTGGAATAGAATTCACTCTTACTAAGGATTTCTTTGATAATTTGACTACGAATAGTAAGGACTATGACCTATCTAAATTGAAAACACCTATTTTAGTTCTTCACTCTCCTGATGACGATACTGTCTCGTTAGACGAAGCCCGCAAGATATTAGCACAAGTTCGTGGACATCGCAGCTATATAATGCTGAACAACTATGGGCATCTAATTATGGATGAGGGCAATGCTATCAAAACAGCAGATATCATCTATAACTGGGCGAAAATGTATTTGGGGTAATAGTTCCATTTCTATGTCTGAATTGGAATCCATAGGATTGATGAATCAGTAAGATAAAAAAATAGCTGTCTAATTATTATTTTTTAGACAGCTTCTTTTTAATTTAATGTAAGGGCTAATATTTACTTGAAGTAAACTATAGCACCAACAGAAGTAGTCACGAATGATAGTTCACTAGTACTTCTTGTTATGTTGTTTTCTGTTTCGCTCGCACTACTATATCCGATACCAGTAGCAATATAAACGAAAAAGTTTTCTGCAACTTGCGTTTGACCACCAAACATAAGACTAAATCCTAATTCATCTGGTCTGTTATCTGCAGTTGCAAAGCCCAATCCAAAAGAGAAGAAAGGGTCAATTCTCTTGTTATCTACAAAGAAATAACGACCAGTTAAACCAATAGATGTTTGACTAGTGGTAGATGTCGTTTTACTACCATTTGCTTCTATAGAACTACTATTAGATATATAACCTAAATTCAATCCCAAATCGAATGAAGGAGAAAATGAATACATCCCACTTAGAGTAGGTGAACCATTAGAGAAACTAGAACCTATACCAAATGCACCATCGGGCAATTGTGCCTTAGATTCATTCGTAGAGAATAAACATAGGGTCTTGACAACTTAAGCAATTAACAAAACAGCTTAACGTCAATGACACCAATGATTAACAAGTATATATATCGTTCAAGGATTTCTGAAGCAAAAACTAGAGAAATAATTAAGTATTTTT